>Ga0307509_10000042_pt1 | contig 178442 bp, 138 predicted proteins | sample 10_EM_MG_FD_202245 | JGI IMG/M metagenome (GOLD analysis project Ga0307509, IMG submission 202245) | Populus trichocarpa ectomycorrhiza microbial communities from riparian zone in the Pacific Northwest, United States - 10_EM | ecosystem: Host-associated > Plants > Roots > Unclassified... | reverse complement strand
AGGTGCAGCTCGGTCCACGACCACGCGACGAACGTGAAGCAACCGAGGCCGAGCGCGAGCGCGAGCCTGCGCCAGCGCTCGGAAGCCTTCGCCAGGTAGAGCGCATAGAACCCGACGATGAGGGCCGGAACGACGGCGCCCCAGCGCGGCCCCATGAGCAGATTTGCGGTGTAGAACCGGCGCTGGTACAGCAGCTGGACGAACAGCAGCGGGCCGATGCCGGCGGTGACGCCGGCGCCGAGCATGAAGGGGAGCCAGTCGCGCGTTCGCGCGGCGATCGGATCGGGGCTGCGGCGCGCTGCCGCGACGAGGGCATATGCGGTGCCCGCGGCGACGTAGCTGACGAATACCGCGTGGAGCGCGAAGCTCACCAGGTAGAGGCCTAGCCACAGCGATTCGATCGAGAGCCCGGAGGGCGAGCGCGCGAACGGCCACATCACTGCACCGCCCCCGCCGGCCGGGTGCCGGCTTCGTCCAGCCAGTGGGCGATCTGCGCGACGGCCTCGGGTGACGAGCTGGGCGCCCAACCGGCCGGCCGCGCGGCGTGCTCCCAGCGCAGCAGCTGGACCAGCGCCTCGACGTCGTCCGCGTTGCCCGCGAACGGCGGCATGAAGCCCTTGGTGCGTTGCAGCTTGGCGATGTTGAGCCGCAGCTGATCATCGGTCCACGTGCGGGTCAGCTCGACGAGGGCATTGGCGCCGCGCATCGTGTGGCAGGCGTCGCACAGCACGCGCTCGACCTTGGCGCCGTGCGCGAGCTGCTCGGTGGGATACGAGTCGTGCAGCGGGTACGGGTCACCCGCGGTGGCGCCGGCGGCGCGCAGCGCGGCGACCTCGGCGGGGCGAATCGAGGTCGAGTACAGCACGCCGCGCACGGTGTACGGCTTGCGCGCGCCTTCGCGAACGAACTCGCCGGCGGCGGTCGCACCGAACGCGAGCGCGAGCAGGAGCGTCGCGGTCGCGCCGTTGATGTACAGCCGCTGGAGGATCAGGCCCACGATCACGTAGCCGCCGATCAGGAACGACGCGCCCGCCGCGACGCCGACGAACATCGTCATCGGCATGCTGCCGCCGAGCAACCACGATCGGCTATCGGCGGGCAGCACGGCGAGGAACCACAGCGCGAGCAGCGGCATCGCGGCGATCGGCGCGGCGAACCGCGAGGCGTACCGGATCAGCGCGGCCTGGCGCTCGCGCGACAGGTCCATGGTGTTGATCACGATGCAGCCGGCGAGGCCGCCGAGCGTGGTGGCGACCGCGGTGCGGAACACCAGGGACGGCCAGAAGCTCGGGTTGAAGAACCCGCGCCACACGCCGCCACCGTCGAGCCAGCTGCCCGGCGTGAGCTGCCACGACAGGATGCCGTTGATCCAGAACAGGCTGAGCCACGACGCGATCGCGTAGAGCCCGAGCAGCCGCAGCCGCGCGCGGTCGGACAGCCGCGCGCCGTAGCGATAGAACGCATAGCCGGCGGTGATCTCGACCGCGAACCACACCCACTCGGTGGCCCATAGCCAGTGAAACTCATCGATCATGAGGCCGATCGTGCGGGCGCCGACCTGGATCGTCGTGAACCACATCGCCACGCCGGTCAGCGCGCCGACGACGAAGCTGACCAGCACGAGGATCCGGAAGTACCCGTCGACGAACGTGCGGGCGTCGGGGAGGCCGCGCTGGCCGCGCCGCTCCAGGTACCACATCAGCATGCCACCCCCGATCGCGAACTGGGCGAGGAACACATGCACGATGCCGACCCCACCGATCACGAGGCCCTTCATCAACGGACCGAAGTCGTTGACCGGGTAATAGGGAATCGTCGAGTCGATCGGACTCATGGTCATCTGGGTGGCCTGGGTGTCGTGTGGCAGCTTGGATGCTACAGGCTTCGGTCGGGCAGATCCGGTGGTAATTTGCCGCGCGCGGGTGCGGCGCGCGGCAACACGTCGCGCCCGAGGTCAGTACAATGGTCAGCCATGTCCAGCGCGGCCGCCTCCGAGCCCACCGGCCTCTCCCATGCCTACCTGCTCGACGGTCGCGGCGGCGGCGAGCCGCTCGACTGGAACGCGATCGAGCGCTGGGCGCCGAGCGATGGCGCCCTGTGGATCAACCTCGACTACTCGGCGCCCGACGCCGAGCGCTGGCTCGAGATGCACGCGATGATCGCGCCGCTGATCCGCGACGCGCTGCTCGACCACGATCCGCGGCCCCGCGCCGCCGCGCACGGCGACGCCTTGCTGCTGATCGTCCGCGGGATCAACGTCAACCAGGGGGCCGCGCCCGAGGACATGCTGTCGATCCGCGCGTGGATCGAGCCGCGCCGGGTCGTGACCCTGCGGCGCCGGCAGTCGCGCTCGCTCAAGGCGATCGCGGCCGACCTCGAGCGCGGGTCCGGACCGACCGCGGTGGGCGACCTGACCGCGCTGCTGGTCGAGCGCGTCCTCGAGCACGTGGTGACGCGGGTCGACACGCTCGGCGACGACATCGCCGCGTGCGAGGACCAGGTGGTGGGCGAGACCCGCAGCGAGCTGCGCGCCCAGCTCGCCGATCATCGCCGGCGCGCGATCGCGCTGCGCCGGTTCCTCGGGCCGCAGCGCGAAGCGTTCGCCAAGCTGGCCCAGATCCAGCTGCCGTGGCTCGACGGGCCGACGCGCAGCCGGATCGCCGAATCGGCCGACCGGATGACCCGCACCGTCGAGGAGCTCGACGCCGCACGCGACCGCGCCGCGGTGACCCAGGAGGAGCTCCAGTCGAAGATCGGCGAGGCGACCAACCAGCGGCTCTACGTGCTGTCGGTGATCACCGCGGTGTTCTTGCCCCTGGGCTTCGTGTGCAGCTTGCTCGGCGTCAACGTCGGCGGCGTCCCGCTGCAGCACGCCGACTGGGCGTTCTGGGCGCTGTGCGGTGTGTTCGGCACGGTCGTCGCCGCGCAGCTCTGGTTCTTTCGCCGGCGCGGCTGGTTCGGTCGCTAGCTCCGAAGTTACGCGCCCTGCCAGCGCTGGCTGGTACACTCAGTGCCTCAGAAAGACTCATGAGCACGACCAAGCCGAGCCCCAAGCCCGCCACGCTCGCGGACCTCGATGCCCTGCCCCCGGGCATCGTCGGCGAGATCATCGAAGGCGTGCTCTACACGATGACCAAACCACGCATGCCGCACCAGCGCACCACGCGCAAGATCGGCGGCGGGGTCGGCGATCCATTCGATGATGGACGCGGTGGCCCCGGTGGATGGTGGATCGTGACGGAGCCCGGAATCGAGCTGCCGGATCACACCAAGGAAATCTCGCCCGACGTCGCCGGCTGGCGACGCGAGCGGATGCCGAAGATGCCCCGCCGGGGGCCGATCACCGTCGTGCCCGACTGGGTCTGCGAGATCCTGTCTCCGACGACGCGGCGGCACGACATGATCCACAAGCTGCCGTACTACGCCAAGGTCGGGGTTCCCTACCTCTGGCTCGTCGATCTCGATGCGCGCGTGATGACCGTGCAACAACTCCTGATCGCGGCCGGTCAGCCCGGGTGGACGATCATGGGAACGTACAGCGATGAGACCGAGGCGCGCATCGCACCGTTTGACGCCGTTGCGCTCGACATCGCCGCGTGGTGGCCGCCAGCGGGATCGATCGAGGGCGATGACGACGAGGCATGAGCTGCGACAAGCAACTCTCCACGAGATGCCCGGCGCGCGGCGATCGCTGTCAGCCGCGTGACTGATCCGGAGGTCACAACGACGGGCAGCCGAGCGAGCTCGCCGACAGGCCGGTCGCACCGGCGATGCCCGGTGACGTGCCACCCGCGCCGCCGGTGCCGCCGGTCAGCGTGGATAGCCGGGCGCTGACCGCGACCGTCCCGACGCAGACGACCGCGATCGCGGGCCCTCCACCGCCGCCACCACCGGCGCCGCCCGCTCCGCCGAGGCCGCCGGGGCCCCCGGCGGCGCCGTTGCCGCCATCGTCTTGCTCGTTGGGGCCGCCGTAGGGGCCGCCTGGACCACCCGTTCCCCCTGCGCCGCCCGCCCCGCCGCGGCCGCCCGCCCCGCCGTGGCCGCCCGTCGCCGCCTTGATCGCCGACGCCGTCACGGCGACCTGCGAGTTGACCACGACGAGGCCGAACGATCCGCCGCCACCGGTCCCGGCCGTCCCCAGCGCGCCGCTGCAGCCACCACCGCCACCGCCGCCGCCCGACGAGCCGGACGAGTCGCAAACCACCGTGCCGCCACCGCCACCACCGCCACCACCGCCGCCGTTGGCAGGACCGCCGGCCGTGCCGTTACCGCCGCCGGACGGCTGATACATCGCACCGAAGAAGCTGCCGGTCGCGGCACCGCCGAGCCCGGGAAATCCGGCGCTGCCGTTCGCGCCGTTCTGCCCGACGACGCCAGGCTTCTTGCTCGCACCACCCGCGCCGCCGGACGTGCCCCCGACCCCGACGCCACCGGCGATGCCCGCGCCCGTGCCGACGCCAGGTGCACCGCCAACGCCACCCGCGCGCCCGCACGTCGAGCCGCCTGAGGTACCGCCAACCGGCAGCGGATGGCTGTCGCAGAAGGTCCCGTCGGAATGCTCGACCCCCGCGCCGCCGATGCCACCGGCGCTGCCAGCCGCGCCATCGGCGCCGGCGGTTCCATCGCGGCCGGGCGCGCCGTTGCCCGGCCGAACCGTCACGTGATTCAGCGCGATCTGGGTCGAGCCGTTCACCTGGACCGCGACCGCGCTGGTGCCCGGCAAGCTCGCATCCGTGGTCCGCACGGTCACACCGTCGAGCGCCGTCGTCGCCGCGATCGCATCGAACCTCACCGCTGGCGACGCGGCGACGATCTCGGTGGTCGCCCCGTCGACGCGGGCCCAGCTCGCGTCGAACCCGCCGTAGACCGTGACCCCGGCGCGCATGTCGACCGCTTCGACGTAGCTGCCGGACTGAACAACGACGACGTGCAGCGGGACCACCGCCGCGGCCCGCGCGATGCCGGCGGTGATCGTCTGCAGCGGGGCGTCCTTGGTGCCCGCCGCCGCGTCGCTCCCCGAGGGCGCGACGAACACGGGAACGCACGGCGGCCCGCACCCGGGGATCACGATGATCGGTGGCGCGTCGGGCGGCGCATCGACGGGGGCATCGATCCCCGCATCCGGCGCGGCATCGATCCCCGCGTCCGGCGCGGCGTCGATCCCCGCATCCGGCGCGGCGTCGATCCCCGCATCCGGCGGCACCTGCCCCGGCGCATCGATCCCCGCGTCCACCGGCACCTGCCCGGGGGCATCGCTCGATGCATCCGGTGGCTGTGCCAGCGCGTCCGGCGATGCGTCTGTGGTCACCGACGCATCGCGAAGCTCCGTCGGGGCATCGCTCGAGGCATCGATCGATGCCTCCGGGCCCAGCCGGGAGGTGAACGAACAACCGACGAGCGCCAGCGCGATCGCCAGAACGGCCGTGCGTCTCATCGCCGGCTACCATAGCCGATCTGACTACCGCGTTCCTTAAGACTGCCAATCTACCACATGGCATGTTCTGGTATTCCACCATGTCAGCATGGGCCGACACTCGCCGACATCGTGCGGTCTAGAAAAACGTGCAACCGATCGTACGCGTCGAGAGGCCGGGATCACCCGCGACGCCCACGGATGCGCCCCCTGCGCCGCCGGTCCCGCCGGTCAGCGTGGACTGCGGAACCGACACGATCCCCGTACCGACACAGACCACCGCGGCCGATGGACCGCCGCCGCCACCGCCGCCCGCGCCACCGGCACCGCCGATTCCGCCGCGGCCGCCGGCCGCGCCATTGCCGCCGTCGTCCTGCTCTGCGGATCCGCCGTACGGGCCACCGGGGCCCGCAGCACCGCCCTCGCCACCCGTGCCACCGCTGCCGCCTTGCCCGCCGGCCCCGCCGGCACCCGCGGTGACCGTCGACGCCTTCAGCGTGACCTGCGAGTCGACCACGACGATGCCGAACGAGCCGCCGCCCCCGGTGCCGGCCGTGCCGCGGTCGCCGCCACAGCCACCCCCACCGCCGCCACCGCCCGACGAGCCCGACGAGTCGCATAGCGTGGTGCCGCCGCCACCACCGCCGCCGCCACCGCCGCCGTTGGCATGCCCACCCGGCGTTCCGTTGCCGCCGTTCGAGGGCACGTAGCTCGCACCGACGAAGCTGCCGGCCTCCGCACCGCCGAGCCCCGGCAAACCGAGCCCGCCGTTGGCACCGTCGGTTCCGGCGATCCCGACCTTCGTGGTCGCGCCGCCTGCGCCGCCGGACGTACCGCCGACGCCGATGCCCCCGCCCCCGCCACTTCCGCCCCCGACGCCAGGTGCGCCGCCGACGCCGCCGCTGCGACTGCATGCCGATCCGCCGGCCGCACCGCCGACCGGCAGCGTATGATTGTCACAACCGAACTGGCTGGAGTGCTCGACGCCCTTGCCGCCGCTGCCGCCCGCGCTGCCCACGCCACCGTTGGTGCCGGCAACCCCGTCGTTGCCGGCCGCGCCGTTGCCCGGCAACACCGTCACGTCGGTGAGCTCGACCATCGTCGACCCGGTGACCAGCACTGCGATCGAGCTTCCGCCGGGCGGCGCCGCGTCGGCCGCCCTGACCGTCACCCCGTCGAGCCCGCTCCTCGCGGTGAGCGCCGTGAACGCGACCGCTGGCGACGCCGCGATGATCTCGGTGGGCTCCGTGCCTGTGCGTCCCCAGCTCGTGTCGAATCCGCCATACACGACGACCCCTGCACGCATCTCGATCGCTTCGGCGTAGCGGCCGGTCTGGACGAACACGGCGTCGGCTGGCGTCACCGCGAATGCTTTTGCGATGCCGGCCGCGATCGTCAAGAGCGGCGTGTCCTTGCTGCCCGCGGCCTCGTCGCTGCCCGACGGCGCGACGTAGATCGCCGCGATCGCATCACATGGCTTGGTCCCGCAGACCGGCCCACTGCCCGGCGCCCCGTCGGGCAGCGAACCATCGCGGCCCGCACCACCGCTGCCCGCATCGCCGTTGCCCGCCCCACCGCCGTCACCGCCACCACCACCACCGCCGCTGGCGTCGGTGGTGTCATTGCCATTCCCGTGGGCACAACCCGCCAGCGCGATCGCGATCCAGACCGAATAGCGCATCACCGGATCATAACCGAGCCACCGCGACACTGTGCAGGTCACCAATGTCCTACACCAGCGGCCAACAGGCATCGCGTCGCGTCAATCCATCATGCGCGACACGAGCGTGAGCGCACACCCAACGCGCTCGCCCGCTGCGTCGATTCCGCGACGCGCACGACACACTACCGCTCAGACGCATCGACCACGGGCGGCTCACCAGCGACCCCGTGGAGATACATGCCCTGCGATCCGTGGGCGAGATAGCGGCCCTCGTCGTCCCACACATCGACGTCGGCGATGCACCAGCCGGCCTTCGCCCGGCGCGCGGTCACCGAGATCAATACCCACTCACGCGCGGTATCGTCGATCACGTAGGTCGTGAGATCGAGGCTAGGCGCAAAGAACCGATAGTCGCCCGGGCCGATCGCGCGGTGCAGCGCCGACGACATCGAGTCGATCAGCGGCGGCAGGGCGAGCCGATCGAAGCGACCTGCCGCGTCGCGCTGCGGCGTCCGGTAGCGCACCCAGCGGGCATAGCGCGCCGGTCCGGCGGTGAAGCCGGGCTGCCAGAACGGGGCGCCCTCGGCGAGCTTGTACTCGACCTGCTGATGGAAGCGCATCCGGAGGTGCGGATCTCGGCGCGCGGGTTCGTCGAGCGGCGTCGCGTCGGCGAGCGACTTCACATCGGGGAACGGCAGACAGCGGACATCGGGGCCCTTGCGCTCGCGCATGAACGTGACGAGCATCTCGATCCCGGGCTCGCCGGAGCCATCGCGCAGCGCGACCCGGAGCTGCGCCGTGCTGCCGCCGCGCCGCAACACGAACACCTCGGCGACCAGCGGGCCATTCTTGATCGGCGTGGCGAACATCGTCGTCGCCGACGCGAACCGCAGCGTGGCCTCGGCGAGCTCGGCCTGGGCGGCGCGCAGCGCGCACGTCATCACCACGCCACCCGACGGCATCAGGTAGTCCCAGTGATCCGGTAGCGTGGCCAGATAGCGACCCGGCGTCGGGGGATCGACGCGCATGGCGGTGTCGGCGGCGAGATCGGCGAACATCGCCGCTACCTTACCCCAACTGCGGAGGCATCTACTCGACGGCGATCCGCAGCGCGCGGGCCAGCCGCTCGAGGTTGGTCGCGGCCTCTGCCGAGATCGAGTCCCCGTCGCCAGCGCGCTGCCGCAGGCCGGGCAGCCGATCGAGCAGCCGCCAGGTCGCGTTCTGCGCGAACCACAGATCGACCGCGCTGCGCATCCGCATCGCGATCTCGGCGGCGCGCGCCACGGTCTCGAGCGCCGCGACGTCGAGCATGCCGTCGGCGTCGGCGACCCGCTCGATCAGCCGGCGCAGCCCCTCGCTCGCCGCCAGCGCGATCTCGGGAGTGTCGAGCCCGACCTTGACCTCGATCGCCTCGACGATGTCGTCGCGCAGCTGCGGGAAGCTGGCGTTCGCGGCCCGCAGGTTGCGGAGCACGCGGCCGCGCAGCGTGGCCTCGGCGATCACGTGCAGGGCGTCGGGCACCGGCAGATCGTGGGCAACCAGCCAGCGGATCAGCGGGACATGCCGCTCGTAGGCCCCGGCGAGCTCGGCGTCGGCCGCCGCGATCGCATCGCCGAGCACGCCGCCGAGCAAACGCTCGCGGCTGCCGGGCAACAGTGACGACAGCGACAGCTCGCTGCCCGGAAAGTGGCGATCGATCGCGCGCTGCGCGGCGAACACGTCGGCGGTCTTGAACGCGCCGGTCAGCTCGTCGACGACGCGCCCCCAGGCATCGTGCTGCGGCGGCGGCCTTACCCCACCGGTGACGTGCTGGTCGCCGAGGTGCAAGCCGGCAAAGCACAGCGCCGTCGCGACCTCGGTCAGCTGCGAGCGCACGCGGACCACGCCCGCGACCATCCGGGTCCGCCCCGAGCGGCGCTCGATCCGGTCGAGGAACTCGACGTGATAGCCGTAGACATCGACACGGGCCGTGGCGTCGGGCTCGACCAGCGCGTGGACCGCGACGTGCGCGCAGACCTTGGCCGGATCGATCCGCGCCGGCTCGACGTGCCGCGCCCAGACCCGCCGGCCGTCGCCGTCCTGGGGCAGGTTGGCGTGCGCCGCGCTCAGCCGGTCGATCAGCGCGGGCTCGATCGGGGCCACCCCGACATCGCCCAGGCCATCGAGCAGCTCGGCGGTCCGCGCCGCGTAGCGCAAGCACTGCACGGTCTCGATCCCCGCGAGATCGTCGAAGAACCAGCCGCAGCTCGTGTACATGAGCATCGCGTGGCGGGCCATCTCCATGAGCGACAGCGCCCGGACGCGCTCGGCGGCATCGAGCGCATGCGACGCGTGCGCCGCCAGGAAGCGATCGCGCGCCGGCGCGGTGCGCTCGAGCACCACGTCGATATAGCCATCGCGCGCGGCCCACGGATCGCGAAATACCGTTCGCCCCACCCGCTCGAGCGCCTCGGCGCCGCGGTCGCGCAGCCAGTCGAACGTGTCGCGCAGCGGCCGGCGCCACTTCTGGTTCCAGCCCGGCTTGCCGCCGCCGTTACAGCCGCAGTCGTCGCTCCAGCGCTTGGTGCCGTGCGCGCAGCTCCACGACGTGTTCTCGGCGAGCACGACCTCCCAGGTCGCGGGCACCTCGGCGCGAAACTCGGCGTAGTTGGTGAGCCGCGTGCCGTTCCAGCCCTGCTCGACCTGCTGCAGCGCCCACGCCAGCGCCATGTCGCCGTAGCGATGGTGATGGCCGTAGGTCTCCCCGTCGGTCGCGATGTGGCACAGCGTCGGCCCGCCGCCCACGACCGCGGCGCGGTTGGTCATCCGCGCGATGATCTGGTGGCCATCGGCGAGCAAGCGCTCGAACGCGACCGCCTGCGCCGTCGCGCCGTCGTAGAAGAACAGATCGATCGATCGCCCGGACGGCAACGCGCAGCGATACGCGCGCCCGGTGTCGATCGGCGTGGTCTGCCACGCGCCGCCCGGCGCCCGCCACGCCTTCGCCTGATACGGCGCGAGCACCGTGAACACGATGCCCTGCGCGGCCAGCGCCTCGAGCGAGGCCGTGTCGGCGGCACACTCGGGCAGCCACATTCCCTCGGGCTTGCGGCCGAACCGGCGCTCGAAGTCGACGATGCCCCAGCGCACCTGGGTCGCGCGATCGCGCTCCGAGGCCAGCGGCATGATGATGTGGTTGTACGCCTGCGCCATCGCCGAGCCATGGCCGCCGAACCGCGCGACGCTCGCGCGATCCGCGGCGACCAGCGCGTCGTGAACATCCGGGGCGTGCTCGCCGAGCCACGACATCAGCGTCGGCCCGACGTTGAAGCTCATCCGCTCGTAGTTATCGACGATCTGGATGATCTGGTTGGCGCCATCGACGACGCGCGCTGACGCATTGGGCCGGTAGCACTCGGCGGTGATCCGCAGGTTCCAGTCGTGGTACGGATGCGCGCTCGGCTGAAGCTCGACTACCTCGAGCCAGGGATTCTCACGCGGCGGCTGATAAAAATGGCCGTGGATGCAGACCCACTTGTCGTTCACGATTCCGCTACGAATACCACGACCGACAGGGGCGGCGCCGTGACGACGAGCGAGTGTTCGTAGCCGCGGCACGCCACGGCCTCGGCCTGCATGCCGCCGCGGTTGCCGACCCCGCTACCGCCATAGACCTCGGCGTCGGAGTTGAGCACCTCGCGCCAGAACCCGCCGCGCGGCACGCCGATCCGGTAGCCGTCGCGCGGCACCGGCGTGAAGTTCGCGATCACGACGATCGGGGGATCGCTGGCGTGGCCTAAGCGCGCATACGCCAGCACGCTCGCGTCGCGATCGTCGCCGACGATCCACCGGAACCCCCAGGGCTCGCAGTCGCCGGCATGGAGCGCCGGGTACGCGCGGTACGCGGCGTTGAGATCGCCCAGCCAGCGCGCGATGCCGTCGTGCGCGGGGTGCGCACCGAGCGCCCAGTCGAGCTGCGCCTCGTGGTTCCACTCCCCCCACACGCCGAGCTCGTCGCCCATGAACAGGAGCTTCTTGCCCGGCAGCGTCCACTGATAGCCATACAGCAGCCGCAGCGTGGCGTACTTCTGCCACGGATCGCCCGGGATCTTGCGGATCAGCGAGCCCTTGCCGTGGACGACCTCGTCGTGCGACAGCGGCAGCACGAAGTTCTCGGTGCTGGCGTAGATCGCGCGGAACGTGAGCTCGTCGTAATGCCACCGGCGATGGATCGGCTCGCGCGCGAGGAACCCCAGGGTGTCGTGCATCCAGCCGAGGTCCCACTTGTAGCCAAACCCCAGGCCCCCCGCCTCCGGGGGCCGCGACACGCCTCCCCACGCGGTCGACTCCTCGGCGATCGTCTGGACGTCGGGGAACGCGCCGTAGACCGCGCGGTTGAAGTCCTGCAGGAAGCCGATCGCGTCGCGATCGTGGTTCGAGCCGTCCTCGTTGGGCACCCACTCGCCGGCCTTGCGCGAGTAATCGCGATACAGCATCGACGCAACGCCATCGACCCGCAGACCGTCGACGTGATAGCGGTCGAGCCACGAGATCGCCGACGAGATCAGGAACGACTTCACCTCGTGGCGCCCGTAGTTGAAGATGTTGCTCGTCCAGTCCGGATGAAACCCGCGGCGTGGGTCGGCGTGCTCGAACAGGTGCGTCCCGTCGAACAGCCCGAGGCCGTGCGCGTCGGTCGGGAAGTGCGCCGGGACCCAGTCGAGGATCACGCCGATACCCTGCTGGTGCAGGCCGTCGATCATCGCCATCAGATCGTCGGGGGCGCCGTACCGCGTGGTCGCCGCGAAGTACCCGGTGACCTGGTAGCCCCACGAGCCGTAGAACGGATGCTCCATCACGGGCATCAGCTCGATGTGGCTGAACCCGAGCCGCTTGACGTGCTCGCCCAGCTGCTCGCCCAGCTCGCGGTAGCCCAGCACCTCGTTGTGGTCGCGGCGCCACGATCCGGGATGGAGCTCGTAGATGCTGACCGGCGCATCGCGCGCAAACCGCGGCCCGCGGGTCTCGAGCCACGCCGCGTCGCCCCACGTGTGCTGCGCCTGCCAGACGACCGAGGCCGTCGCCGGCGGATGCTCGGCGCGCGCGGCGAACGGATCCGCCTTGTCGCGCGACACGCCGTCGGGCCCGACGATCGCGAACTTGTAGCGCGCGCCGTGGCCGATGCCAGGCACCACGCCTTCCCAGATCCCCGACGACTCGCGCGCCACCAGCCGATCGCGGCCACCGCGCCAGCCGTTCCAGTCGCCGATCACGCTCACCGCCCGGGCGTTGGGCGCCCACACAGCGAAATACGTTCCGCCCTCCGCCACATGCGCCCCGAGCTTATCGTACAGCCGGTAGTGCGTGCCTTGGTTGAACAGGAACAGATCGTCAGCGGTCAGGAGCGACTTCACGTCCCGGTAGGATACCTGCACGCGGCGCGACCTGGGCGTTGCCATGCGGTCCATCGTTGCGTGATCTGTGCCCCGCCGGCGCCGCATCGCCGCCCCCGTTGACGCGACTCACTGTGCGCAACCGCGCAGACGGCTCCGCCGCGAGCGCCGTTGCGCGGTCATGAGCAGACACCTCGGCCGGTGCCACGCGATCGATCGCCAGCGTCGGGATCCTGGCGAGGCTACGAGCCGGCCGTATCGCAGCGCGTCGACGAACGGCTGGACCGGCCCGTCGAGCTCGAGCGCGACGATCGCTTGCCAGACGACCTCGCATGCGACAACGAGGATCCAGCCGGCGGCCACGCGCCTCGAGCCCCAACGGGTCGCGCGACGCGCCGCAGATCGCTGACACGGCTGCCGAGACGAGCCCGATCACCCGTGAAGCCCGCATCGCCCCTGCCGTCGTTCTTCGGCCATACCCGCTCCTGCCCCCGGCACTGCCGTGACGCGATCAGCCGCGATAGGCCGAGGACTTCACGGCTACTCGGTCACCAGCGTCGTTGTGAATGCATTGGCGTGGACATTGAGCGAGGTCGTCTTGAAGGTTGCATCGGGCTTGGTCGCGGTGACGGTGATCGCCCCTGGTGCGAGGGAGAACAAGAACGCGCGCCCGTCGGCAGTGGTCTCGGTCTTGCTCGTATCCGGTAGCCCCGAACTGCCTGTGTACCCCGTCTTTGCCTTGGGGGTTTCAGGCGTGCTCGTCACGACCGCACCCGCCACCGGGGTCAAGCTCGAAGCCGAGTCGACGACCTCCAGGGCGATCAGCCCTTGTGTAGCCGTTCCACCCCCGATGAACTGCGAAAGTGCGCTGTAGGTGGTCGTTGTGATCTCGTTGATCGCCGCGCCGGCGAAGTCGGCGCTGAGCGGCGCCGGTGGATATAGATACGTGGTGGCGTTTCCTGGCTTGGTCGCCTTCAAGAATCCATCCAGGGACGCTCCGGCCGCGATTGGCACTGTCAATGTGTAGCTACCATCGCTCGCGGTCATGGCCGACGCGACAGCGGTATTCTCGTCACTATTCGTGTACGCCGCGATGAGTACACCGTCCGCCGGCACTGGATCGCCAGACACCGCGAGCTGGGTCGCAACACCGGAGATCTTGATCGTCGATCCACCTCCTGCGCTCGCATCGCTGGTGCTCGATGCGTCGTTGGCGCTCGACGCATCGCTGCTGGGATTGCCGTTACTGCTACCGCCGCACGCGACCGCGAAAAGGATGGAAAGAACGGTTCGGGTTCGCATGCATCGATGCTGCTCCCGAACCGAAGCTATTCCGAGTGCCATTCTGCCAACTGCGATGTTCGAATATTGCGCAGTGTGGCGAGTGCCACGATTCTGCGCGACAGTGGCCGATCAAACGCCGGCCACATACCCGCGGTGACGCACAAGGCCATAGCGCTCCTGATGGCGCGACCGCCGAGGCGGTACGGGCGGCGGCCAGGCCAGCGACCAGATCGCAGCCGACCGTGGGCGGCTCGTCGTGACGGTCGATCTCGCGGGGCACATGGACGCCTTTCGCGTCGCCGTCGGCAAGGTCGAAGCGCTCGCCGCCGCCGCCGCGGAGTCGTACGACAACACGATCTGGAACCACACCGCCCGCGGCAGATCGACCGGATACGCACCTGCTGGAGCGACCGCGAAGGTGGCAGCTACCGCGGTCTTGGCCGTCGACCGGCTCCACACCCCGTGGCCGACCAGCAACCGGCCGAAGCCGGCGACGACAGCGCGGCTCACGCTGAGGAGGTCGTGTGCATGCAAGCCGCACGCTCTCCGATGTGTTGCATGCGACCCGCGCGGCACACGCGCGGATCCAGCATCAGCGCGGATCTCACGCAGATCTCCTACGCCACCCGGAGGCCCTCGGAGATTCGCGGAGTGGGTGTCTGGCGCTCAACTCCAGTGAATTTCCGCGATTCATTCATGTGCTCGCCGATCGCTAGTCGTAGATCGCGTCGCCGCGTCGCCGATGGCTCATGCCCCCTTGTCCAGAGCGGTGCCTGATAGGATGGTCGTGATGCTCGGTGGAGCCAGGGTCGGGGGCCCGAGCGAGGAGCCCGCACGTAGCCGTTCGTGGCGGACCGCGGTTGCGGAGTTCGGCACTGCGATCGATGGCGCACCGGCGCCCGTCGAGGAGCAGGTCGCGCTTCCCCTGGACGTCGGGGTCGTCGGGCTCACGGGCGTGGGCAAGAGCTCGCTGCTCAACGCGCTGGTCGCGCCCGGGTTCGAGCTCTTACCGTCGGGCGGCGTCGGCCCTCTCACCGGGACTGCGGTGCGAATCGGTCACGCGGCGGTGGCAACGCTGCGCGTGAAGTACCTCGACCGCTCGTGGGCGCTCGATGCGCTGCGCAGGCTGAACGGCTCCAGCGTCGGCCTTTCGAACAGCGAGCTCGGCGGGTTGGCGTTCGCGTGCACCGGCGATCAGTACAAGGCCCGCGATCGCGAGTGGCTCGCACGAGCGCTGCGGTACGCATTGCATCCGCACGTTACGAGGCCACCCGACGAGTCCCGGGACACCATCGAAGCGCTTCACGGGCTTCACGAGCTGCTGGAACACGGGGCCACGGAGCATCGCTGGAGCAGCGACGCGCCGGACGGCGCGTTCTTTCGCCGCGTTCACGATCACGTCTCGGGGCGACGCGCGGCGCTCTGTGAGCGAGTCGAGGTGGGCTGGCCGTGTCCGCTCCTCGAGACGGGACTCGGCATCGTCGATCTGCCGGGTGTCGGGACCTCGGCCGATGCCTATGCGTCGCGCGCTGCGGCGTGGATGGGAGAGGCCAAGGCAGTCCTGGTCGTCACCGACCGCGCCGGGATTGCCGAGTCGGTGGTGACCTGCCTGCGCCGCAGCGGGTTCCTGCAGCGCGTTGCAGAGGGGCGCGCCGACTTGATCGGCGTGGTCACGAAGCTCGATCAGGTGACCGACGACCTGCGTCGACAGGACCGAGCGCAACGCAAATGGTCGAGCTACTTCCGTTCCGTGGTCGAGCGCGCCGAGGCTGAGCTGCGCGGCCAGCTCGGTGAGGTGCTTCGGGTCGAGCGCGGGACGCGCTGCGGCGGGGCCTTCACGAGAATCGACGAGACGCTCCGCGTGTTCGGCGCGTCGAGCCGCGAGCATCAACGCATCGTCGAGCGCGACGACGCCGACCGGCCCCGGCTCCACGTGGCCGAATCGACCGGGATTCCAGCCGTGCGGCGGGCGCTCACCGCGCTCGCCCGTCTGCGCTCAAGCCCCTGGACGTCCGCGCTGTTCGATCGGATTCGAGCGGCGCCCGACTCTCTGGCACACCTGACAGAGCTGATCGCTCTGGTCGACATGGAGGGAATTTGATGGATCTGGGTAAGCTTGCGGAGCGCGTCGAGCGGCTCACGGAGTGGGCTTCGGGCACCCCGTGGTCGATGATCAAGCGATGGGAGCCACAGCGGCTCAGCGCCGTGGCAGAGCTGTGTCTCGAGCTCCAGCGGTATGCCGCGACCGAGCAGGCGGAGCTCGCGATCTGCTTCCTGGGGAGCGCGGGAGTCGGCAAGAGCACGCTGATCAACTCGCTGGTGGACCCGCAGCTCCAGGTGGTTCCGCAGGGTGGGATCGGACCGCTCACCGCACAGGCCACCGTGGTCCGCTATGCATCGGAGCCGTATCTCCATGCCACGTACCATGGCCCTCGTCGTGTCAACCAGCTCGTGTTCGCGCTCGATCGGTGCTGCGAGCGCCAGAGCGGGATTGCACGGCAAACAGCTGTCGAGCTGGATCTCGAGGCTCAGCGCGAGATCGAGCTGGTGCTTCCACTCAGCGACGCTCCGGGTGCAGAGCCATCCGAGTCGACCTCGGATGAGGGGCGTATGCGCTCGTATGTCAGCCAGGCCAAACAGCTGGTCACCGGCCGACAGCTCGGAGGCAACGAGCACCCGATCGAGTACTTCGCGGATTGCCTTCGCGCGACGCTCGGAAACCCGGCCAGGTGGGGGCACGTCCCGCTTCCCGAGCACGAGCCATTCCTGGCGCAGGTGGTCGACGCGATCTCGATCGGCGATGACGGGAAAGAATGGGAGAAGGAGGGCGAGAACCGGATCTTCCTCGGCGAGGTCGCGCGTCATGCGAGCGGGTCGATCGCGCCGCTGATCAAGAGCCTGGAGGTCGGCTGGCCGGCAGAGGCGCTGCGCGACGGCCTCGTGCTGGTGGACCTCCCGGGCATCGGCATCGCGAATGACGAGTACCGCTCCGTGACGTCGACGTGGATCCGGCGCGCGACCGCGGTGGTGCTGGTCGTCGATCGTTCCGGCGTCACCGAGGCGAGCGCCGATCTGCTGCGGACCACCGGTTTCCTGAATACGATCCTTCACCGCGTACCCGAGGCGACTTCGGTGTCGCCGCTGCTGCGCGTGGTGGCCGTCAAGCTCGATGATGTCGCGAATGCGGCGCGGGCGACCTTCAAGACGCTCCACCCGGGCGCCCGCGTGCCGGCGTGGCTCGAGCTATTCCGCAATGCGTGCGACGAGAGCAAGCGGCTGATCCGCAACCAGCTCGAGGCGGTGTTCGAGCAATCCGTGGTGACGGCCCCCGCGGAGACCAAGGTCGAGCGACGGGACGCGCTGCGGCAGCTGGTGGAGTCACTGCAGGTCTACCCAGTCTCCGCGATCGAGTACCGCAAGCTCCACGAGGACGACGACGACGACCCGCCCAAGATCAAGGCGGCCGAGGACTCGAATATCCCGGCCCTGATCGATTCGCTGAGCGACCTCGCGCACCAGCATGCGACCGAGCTGATCGATCGCTGTCGAGCGACCGCGCAGCGGCTGTTCGAGTCGATCGAGCGCGCCCTCGCGCGTGTGAAAGATGAGCTGTCGGGCGACGAGCGTCAGGTGACGCTGGTGGCCGAGCTGCGGAGCTCGCTGGAGACTGTGCTCCGACCGGCGGCCGACGAGCTCAAGCCGCGTCTTGGCGCGCTGCGTGAGCGGCTCAGGGGCACCATCCCTCAGGTCATCGAGACCGAGGTCGAGCGCAGCGTGACCGCCGCCGATGCGGGTGTCCGCGAGTACTTCGGGACGCTGCAGAAGCTGGCCTGGAGCACGCTGCGCGCGACGATTCGCCGTGGTGGGACCTGGGTGAAAGCTCGACCGATCGACCTCCCGAACGAGGTTGCGCTGCGCTTCGAGGAACCGCTCACCCTCGCATGGAGCCGCGGCGTGGTCGCCCCGTTGCGCAAGGCGCTCAAGGAGTTCGCCATGGATATCGGCAGGCTCCTGGGAAAGGTGATCGTCTGGGCCGGTGCCCAAGCAGGGCTGGACGTCGCGCAGGTTCAGCGATTCCAGGCAGAGGCAGAGGCAGAGGTCGCGAGCCTGGTCACTCGTGGCGAGCTCGCCGCCGCGGATCTCACCACGCTCGCGAAGCAGAAGCTGCAGGCGGGCATCCAGGAGGAGATCCGTCTAGCGTGTCAGGAGTTCGTCGATGAGCGGCTCGATGTCGGCACCGGGGTCAAGAATCGAATGTCCGGGTTCCTGGACCGGCTCGCGCCGCGCGTCGCGCAGATCGCGAGGACCACGGCGGCGAGGTTCCTCCGAGAGTCGTACGACGCGGTGCTGAATCAGGTGGTCGACGGGCTGCAGCGCTTCAACGATCCGCTGGAGTACGCGAGCACGCTGCTGCTCGGTGCCCATGAGCGAGACGCACGTGACGCCGCGCCGCGCGTCGATGAGCTCAATCGCATCCGCACGATCCTGGCGGAGATGGCGGCGTTCCAGGCCGAGCTGACCGAATGACGACCGCCACGTTTCGCGACGACGACGAGCCGACTGGTTCCCCGCCGCTCGCGCTGCTGAAGGAGGGCGTCGACCTCGGGTTTGCAACCTACGACCTGGTGACGCCGCCGGCACGGTTCTGGTCCGGGGCGCGCCTGCGGCCCGCGGTCTTGCACGAGATCGATCAAGCGCGGGTCTCCCGCGACCCGACCTGCCTGGAGCTGCTCGCGGCCCCGCCCCCCGACGAGACCGTCTCTGCGCAGTCGCGCCGTACCCTGGCGCGCGCGTTTGCGTGGTTCCTGCTCGCAGAGGACCCGCAGCGGCGGCTCGACGCACGCGCGGTGTCGACCCTCGCCCACCAGGCCAGCCTCGTGCGCCACGTGCTGTCGACGCCCGCGCTGCACCGCGTGCTGATCGCGGATGAGGTGGGCCTCGGCAAGACGGTCGAAGCGGCGTTGATCATCAAGGAGCTGGCCGACGGCAATCCCGGTCTGCGCGTGCTCTACCTCGCGCCCGCGGGCCTCGTTCGCAACGTTCAGCGCGAGCTCACGCGGATCGCCGCGCCGCCCTCCTGCGCAACCTGCTGTCGTCGACGTTGCGACGCGAGGGTGTTGTCGATCCTGGCCTCGTGGAGGCGCTCCGCGCCGCCGACACGACGCTGGCGCAGCAGCTTCGGCAGCCTGGCGAAGATCGAACCATGCGGTACGCGCTGTTTCCGCTGGCGGCCGTAGTGGTCGATTGACCGGTGGCGCTAGAACACGAAGGGGTAGCCGAACGCCCCACCGCTCCTGGTCGGCGGGAAGATCGCGTTCTGTACTGCGGTCGCCGCGCACAGCGCGAGCGTGCGATCGGGTGCGGCCTTGATGGAGACGCTCGTGACTCTGCCGTCGGGACCCACGCTCACCGCGAGCTTCACCGTTCCCCGCGCCGGCGACTGCGAGAGGCAGCCGCGGAGCTCGTCCCTCGCCGTGGCCAGTCCCTCGGTGATCATGGCGGGGTTGAGGCTGTCCGGCAGATCCGTCGCTGCGAGGATGGAGGCCTGGATGACGCGCCTGGGTTGCCTGGCGCACTCGAACGCCCCACCCGAGCGCCATTGCTCGAGCGTCGGCAACCCAACGCGTGCTGCGAAGGTGACGGAGCCATGGTTGTTGGTGACGTCGCTGTCGTTCACTCCGACGAAGATCTGTCCCGCCACCGCGGACACGGCGGAGGTGCATGCCCCCACGAGGAGGGCCGTATGGCTCTCGGTGCTCGCGCCGACCAGTGCCACCGCGGCGCCGTGGTTGGAGTTCTTGAACTCGGCGCGGTTGTAGCCCTGCTTCTGACCGGTTAGGTAGCCACGCTCATCGATCGTCTCCGCGACATTGTTGGCCACGCCGTAGGGGGCTGCGGTTCTGCCACGGTTCGCCTATTGTATAAGCACTGTTATACTTCGACAAGCCGACTTCGGCCCACTTGCTTGATGGGGACGGCCGCTCGCCGAGTTCGTCGCGCAGCTCGACGCGATCAACGCGCTCGCCGAGGCCAGCCCCGGCTTTGTCTGGCGGTTGGTCGGCACCGGCGGCAACGCCACCGACGTTCGGCCCGCCGACGATCCCGACCTGCTGGTCAACGTGTCCGTGTGGACGTCACCCGAGGCGCTGTTCGACTACGTCTCTTTGTCACGTTTACGCTCGTCGTCCCTGAACGAGACAAAGCGATACCGTCCCCGTCAACTGCCCGTCTTGCTTAGGTTCCGTCTATCCGGAACGAGACAAAAGAGACACCGTCCCCGTCAGTCCCAGCCGGTGTCGAGGCCGTCGCCAAAGCGATACCGTCCCCGTCAACTGCCCGTCTCGCTTACGCTCCGTCTATCCGAACGAGACAAAACAGACACCGGCCCCGTCAGTCCCAGCCGGTGTCGAGGCCGTCGCCTTCGACCGCGCCGTCGCCTGCCATCTCGCTCGACGACGGCGTGGTGATCTCGGGGGGGGCGGGCTTGTCGCTGCCGGCGGTCGGATCTTCGTCGCCCAGGTCCCAGCCTGGGTCGAGCTCGTCGGCCAGCGGAGGCTCGGGGAGCGACGTCCGGGTGGACGGCTCGGCGTGGTCGCTGGCCTGCTCCACCGCGGCCGAGGGCGCCGGTGATGCGACCGGCGGCTCCGGCGCCGCAGCCGCTACCGGCCGCGTGATCGCTTCATGCGCCGACAGCGGAATGATCAACGGCACCGCGTCGGGCATGCGCTCGTCCTGCAGCGCCGCGGCGCCGGCCACCACCGCGGCGACCTCGACGGCGGGCTGCTCCGCGCTCGGGCGATCCCGGCGCTTGCGGCGGCCGCCGCGATCGTCGCTGTCCGGGTCGCGCGGCGCCCGGTCGCCCTGCGGCCGCGGCTTGACGCCCGCGGCGTCGAGCACGCGCTGCACCGTGTCGTCGAACCGCGCCTGCTGGGCGCGGTCCTCGTCGTCCAGAATCGGCCCGCCTTCGGCCCAGCTCGCGCGCAGCTCGTCGATGACCTCCACCGGATCGCGGCCCGAGAACCGCAGATCGCCGAACGCGTTCTGCCGCATCGCCTGCTTGAGCTGGGCGGCGAGATCGACGCCGGTGGGCGCAGCGGCTTGCTTGGGCAACAGCTCGACCGCGCGCGCGATCAACTTCTCGCGCTTGCCGCGCAGCTGCGCTGGGTCGAGCTCGGTGCCGCGGATCGCGTCGGTATGGACGGCCACCACGTGCCGCATCATCGCCTCGACCTCGCCGGTCAGCACGCCCAGCTCGCCCGCCTTGGTACGCACGGCGATCGCGCGGGCGACCACGTCGTCGCCGCCCGCGATCACGGCCGCGATCACGGCCTGGAGCCCGTCGATCTCGGCGCGATGGGCGTTGGCCTCGGCGTCACGCGCCGCGTCGCGCTTCTGGAACAGCGCATCGCAGGCGACGCGGAACGCCTTGTAGACCGCATCGGCATCGCGCCGCGGGACGTAGCCGATCTCCTTCCACTGCTGCTGCAGATCCTTGAGCTCGCCGATCGACTTGCCCCAGCCGCCTTCGGCCGGTGCGGCGCGCGCGATGGCGTGCGCACGAGCGATCAGCTGCTGCTTCGCCGCGAGGTTCGCGGCCTCCTCGGCGTGGCGCGCCTCGAGCTCCGGCTTGCGCCGCTCGAAGAACTTGTCGCACGCCGCGCGGAACCGCTTCCACAGCTCGTCGCCCTGCTTGTGCGGCAGGTGGCCCGACTCCTTCCAGCGCAGCTGCAGCGCCTTGAGCAGCTCGGCGGTCGCCGCCCAGTCGGTCGAATCCGCCAGCGCCTCGGCCTCGGCGATCAGCGCCTCCTTGACCACGGCGACCTCGGCGAACTTCTCATTCTCGACGGCGCGCACGCCGCGGACCTTGTCGTAGACCTGGTCGCACGCCGCCTTGAACTGATCCCACAGCTCCTTCGAGCGGCGCTGCGGCATCGGGCCGACCTCTTTCCATAGCGCCTGCAGCCCGCGCAGCCGGTTGCCGAGATCCGGCGACGACGGCGCCTCGAACATCTGCTTGGCGGTCTCGATCAGCGCCTCGGCCTTGGGGACATTGGCCCAGCGCTGCCAGTCCTCGGCCTCGCGGAGCTCGCCGGCGCGGGTCACCAGCTTGCCGCGGGCCACGCGGTAGCGATCGGCGATCGCGTCGCGCTCGGGGCCTGGGACCTTGCCGACCTGCTCGAACGCCTTCGCCGCCTGCGACAGCAATCGATCGATCGCCCGGGGATCCTGCTTGGACTGCGCTGCCAGCCCCTCCATGTCGTCGCACAGCGCCGCCAGGCTCGCCGCGATCGCCGCCCCGCGCTCGGCCTCTTCCTTCTGCTTCGCCGCGCGCCCGGCCGCCTGGGCCTGACGCCGCGCGTCGTCCTCGGCGCGCTGCCGGTCCTGGGTCTCGCGCCGCGCCTTGGCCTCGGCCTCGCGCGCGAGCCGCTTGGGATCGTCCGCGGCTTCCTCGGGGGCGGCCGCTCGCGCCGCGCTCGCTGCGTCCGGGCCGGCGCCCTCGCCGTCCGATTTCGCCTCGGCGCTCGCCCGCGCGGCGCGCTCCGCCGCAGCGCGGTCCTTGTCCGCCTGGGCGTCGCGGCTGATCGCGCGCAGCTCGTCCGCCGTGCGCGACTGCTGATCGTGGATCTCCTTGCGGCGCCAGAACCGCTCGACCGCCTTGGTGAACCGATCGTCGCCATCGTCGCCGCCGAGCTTCGCCCAGCCGGCCTCGGCGGCCTTGATGATCTCCGCGCACCTGGCGAACTCGAAGCTGTCGGCGACCGCCTCGACCTCACGGATGAGCTGGGTCTTCTCGGCGCGCCGCCGCTTCACGTCGTCGGGAACGCCCGGCTTCTTGGCGCGCTCGGCGTCCTCGATCTCGGTGACGATCTTGCGGGCGCGCAGCCGGACGGCCTTGGCCTTGGCCTTCTGCGCGACCTGCTCGAGCCGCTCGACGTCCTCGAGCTTCTCGACCGCGGCGAGCCCGACTTCCTTCTGGGTCGTGTCGATGGCCAGGCCGCGCAGCACGTCGGCGTCGTCGATCCGGGCGACCGCCGCGGTGCGCAGATCCTGCGACGCGTTGCCCTTGGCGAGCTCGGCCAGCGCGCGGGGATCCCGCAGCTCGCCGAACGCCCGCTTGCGGATCGCGGCGACCTCGGAGCGGGCGACGACCTCCACCAAGGCGCGCTGGTCGCCCAGCTTGATGAGCCCCGCCAGCGCTTTGCCAGCTTTTTCCGGGTCCGCGCCGCAGGCCTGCTGTAGCCAGAACTGCGATGCGCGGCTGCCCGCAAGATCGCGCAAGGCGCGCTCCGACTCCGCGGCAGCGATCTCGGCCAGCACCTCGGCGGTACTGATCCGCTCGATCGCGAGCCGGCGAACGCTGGCGTCGCGATCGGTACGGGCAATCTGGATAAGCAAGGCAGCGTCATCCGCGGTCAAAGCCCTGACGGCTTCGGCGCGCACCCGGACGTCGCTGTGGCGGTGCTTGGGGCGAAAGAGATCTGCAATCCCCATGTTAGTCGCGGAAATCTATGCGGAACTCGCACAGACAACAAGCGATGTGTACCCCTGCCTGACGGTGATCGACCGGACGATTGCACCCACGAGCCCTGGCAAAATGCGGCGAGCCAAGGATCGGATCCACTCCGGAGCAACGTGATCCGCGTACCCCAGCCGTAACCCTGGCATGCCGAGAGGTGATCTAGGGTGGCTGGTCTACGTACAATGGACTCCCTATGAACGGCTCTGTGGTGCATTTCGTTCAGGAGAGCAGGTAGCCATGGCAACTACGTCCCGCCGCGCCCGACTGCTGACCGTCCAGGAGCTTTTGAACTCTCAGCGCGAGATCGTACCGCCGCGTTGCTCGCACTGCGGCCGCGACGCCTCCGACCGCGACCACGAGCTGGTCCAGCAGGCGCTCCAGGTCCGCATCCGGGTGCTCGAGGCGCGGCTGGCAGAGCTCGAGAGCCGGCTCGCCGACAAAACCTGAGAGCGTCGAGCACGACCACTGAACCGATCGCGCTCGCGAACCTCGATCGCCCGGCGCGGGCCGAGCCCAGCAAGCGCACCACCGCGCGACCTCGCGAACCTCGATCGCCCGGCGCGGGCCGAGCCCAGCAAGCGCACCACCGCGCGACCTCGCGAACCTCGATCGCCCGGCGCGGGCCGAGCCCAACAAGCGCACCACCGCGCGAGCTCGCGAACCTCGATCGCTCATTCTTGGCTGCGGCCAAGTCTCGCCCGCACTCGAGAGCGAGCTGCCGGTGCATGTGGCGCGCAATCTCCAGATCATCGAGTGGTCACCGCACCGGTTACCGCGACCTCGCTCGGGAGGAAGACAGCCGCCTCTGCTCGTCGAACGAGGGCAGCCAATTCGCTCTGACGCCACCGAGCTCACCGGTTCGCAGGCTCCCGTCTGCTCCGCCAGCTCGGTTCGCGCGCTGGGCGTAGTGGCGCGTCCGCAGGTAAGCCGGTCGACCGGCGGCAACGCTGGCGCATTCACGACTGCGACCGCGCGTCGCGTGGATCTCCGGGGCACCAACCAACGCGACCTTGTCCAGTGCTGATTGACACCTCAGCGACGATCGCGCGGTCGCGTCCCCGGCTTGTCGGCGCCCGGCTTGTCGGCGCCCGCCTTGTCGGCGCCCGCCTTGTCGGCGCCCGGTTTGTCGGCGCCCGCCTTGTCGGCGCCCGGCTTGTCGGCGCCCGCCTTGTCGGCGCTGCCGGGGAACACGGCCGCATGCGCGGCTTGCGCTCCGCGTCGGGCGAGCCGGAACGGCGCGGCGCCGACCCACTCGCGGCACAGCGGATCGAGCAGCCACGGCATCGCGATCGCGAGCACGCACAGCAGCACGAGCACCGGAATCGCGATCCGCAGGACGCGCACGGCTCGGGGGCGGACCCGGGTGGCCCGACGCAGCCGCCAGGCGATCTCGGCCATACTCGGCCGCTCCGCGGGATCCTTGGCCAGGCACGCGAGGGCAAGGGTGCCGAGCGACGCCGGGTAGCCGGCCCGCACGACCGGTCGCGGCGGCTCGACCTCGGCATGCTGATAGAGGTAGCCGAGCTGCGAGTCGGCGGTGAACGGCAACCCGCCGGTCACCGCCTCGTAGATCATGATACCGACCGAGTACACGTCGCTCGCCGCGGTGGCGCGCTGCCCCCGGACCTGCTCGGGCGACATGTACACCGCGGTGCCGAGGATCCGCCCCTCGGTGGTGAGCGAGGACTGATCGGCCGCCCGCGCCAGCCCGAAGTCGGCGACCTTGGCGCGGCCGGCCTTGGTGAGCAGCACGTTCTCCGGCTTGATATCGCGGTGGACCACGCCCTGCGCGTGGGCAAACGCGAGCGCGCTGGCGACCTCGGCCAGCACCCCGACCATGTCCGCAGCGGGGACGTCGGGTCGCTCGAGCAGCTGCCGTAGCGAGCCGCCGGGCATCAGCTCCATCACGATGTAGTGTCGCCCGCGTGATGAACCGACCTCGACGATCCGCACGATGCTCGGATGCTCCAGGCGCTGCCCGGTGTCGGCCTCGCGCTTGAAACGCGTGACGGTGTCCTCGTCGCGCGACGCTCGCGCATTCAAGATCTTGACCGCGACCTTCGGGGCGCCGCGCGCCACCCCGAGATGCACATCGCCGTAGCCGCCCTTGCCGAGCACCTCGGTGAGCGTGTACTTGCCCACCTTGGCGCCGGTCGGGCGCTTGGCGGTCTTCGGTGCGGCGGCGGTCACGTGCGCTCGCCAGGATAGCCTGCACAGGCCGACGCGGCAGCGCCCGCGTGCCGCCTCTCGCTATCAGGTGTCAGCACGGCCCGTGGCCGCCGATCGCGGGCCACCACCGCCTCCTTAGCGCCGCAGGCTGACCAAGAGCCCGCACAGCGTGATCGCGGCGCCGAGGTACGCGCGTGGACCGAGCGGTAGCTCGTGCTCGAACGCCGCATCGATCGCCAGGGCGACCAGCGGGAACACGAACACCAGCGTGCTGGTGACCTGAAGCCCGGTCCGGTCGAGCAGCCAGAAGTACGCGAGGAACGCGACCACCGAGCCGATCACGGCGAGGTAGAGGAGCGCCAGCGTCGGCCCGACCGGCGGCGGCCACGGCAGCGACTCGCGCGCGACGAGCGCCACGCCGCCGAGCACGATCGCCGTGACGGTCAGAAAGATCGTCGTCGAGACCAGCCCGTGAACTCCGCGGGCCTTCTGCTTCATGATCATCGCGTACGTGGTCGACACCACGACCGAGCCGAGGACCAGGCCGACCCCGGTGGCCTGGCGCGCCGAGACCTCGAGGCGATCGAGGAACAGCACCAGGACCCCGCCGAGCGAGATCGCCGCACCGGCCAGGTGCCGCGTGGTGAGCCGTTCGATCCGTGTCGTGGTGAGCAGCAGCGCGAGGATCAGCGGCTGCGTGCCATAGAGCACCGCCGCCACCGCCCCGGACACACGCTCCTCACCGAGATAGACCAGCAGGTAGCCGCCGGCATCGAGCACGCCGGCGAGCGTGAGCCAGCCCCACACGCGACCGCGCGGCCACGCCTTCGTCCGTGCCGCCAGTGGCAACAGGATCAGCGACGCGATTACGAACCGCAGCGCGACCGCCGCGAACGTCGGGTAGGCGGTCAGCGAGACGCGGATCGCGTACCAGGTGGTGCCCCAGATCAGCGCACAGACAACATACGCAGCGACCACGGCTCGTGACACGCGCGGAGTCTGGCATTGTCGCGCGCGGATCGCTCGGCTAGGGTCTGGCCATGTGCAAGCTCGTGTTCGCGTCCCTGCTCGCGATCGCCGCCGCCACCGGCTGCTCGAAGCCGACGGACGCCGGGTCCGCCGAGCCGGTGCCCGCCAAGATCGCGACGGTCTCGGTCGACGAGCTCGACCACATGCTCGCGAGCCAGGACTGCCAGGCGGTCGATGCCAACGGCGATTCAACCCGCAGGCAGATGGGCGTGATCCCCGGCGCCGTGCTGCTCACCGACATGGACTCGATCGGCAACCTGCCCGCCGACAAGGCCCGGAGCCTGGTGTTCTATTGCGCCAACACCTCGTGCAGCGCGTCGGACTACGCCGCCGGGAAGGCCATCGCCGCCGGCTACACGCGCGTCAAGGTCCTGCCCGACGGCATCGCCGGCTGGGTCAAGGCCGGCAAGAAGACGTCGTCGATCTAGGTCCTGGGTCCAGGTTCACAGCGGCGCGACGCGCGCGGCGATCTGGCGATAGAACGGGACCAGCGGCAGATCGAGCTCCGCGGCGTCCTTGGCACCGGCCCCGGTCATGTCGAGATGGTCGGTCGGGATGCAGCCCAGAAAGCCGGTCCACTTCGCGCTCTCCACGGGGACCACCCCGTCGTTGGGGCGCGCGTCGATCCCGCCGCTGACGATCGGTCCGCTGAGGTTCAGTAAGCCCGGCAACGATGCCGGGCTCGGCAAGGTCGCGCCCGGCGCCGCGCACGCCGCCTCCGCCTTCGGATAGCTCACGCCGAGCAACGTGCTGTAACCCGCATACGAGTAGTACGTCACCGCCGGGTCGTCGGGGTTGGCGTCGTTGAACACCGGGGCCGTCGCCTCGGCGAGGTCGGTCAACGCCGCCTGGAGCTGCGTGCCGGTCACGTCGGGCCCCAGCACCTCGGTGAACGCGAGGATCGCGTCTTGCTGGGACACCGTCAGGCTGTGCGTGATGCCCAGTGCCAGGTCCGCGAGTGGCGACCCGCGGTGCGGCGTCTCCAGCGTGGTCAGCGACGCAATCTTCGCGCCATAGCCGAGCGACGAGATCAGAAACCGCGTATCGAGCCCACCCATCGAGTGTGCGATCACGTGCACGCGATCGAGCTGGTTCGCGACGATGAACCCATCGACCTGGGTCGCGAGCACCGCGGCTCGGCTGGCGATGCTATCGACCGGCGGCACCGTATCGCGCAACACGAAATAACCATCGGCCTCGAGCGCAGTCACGATCTCGGGATCGAAGCTGTCAGCGCCGCCGGTGAACCCGTGGGCGAGCACGAAGCCGACTCGCACGCTCGGCGTCGCTGGCGGATCCTCGGGCGTCCCCACGGTGTTGGGATCGCCCCCCACCGACGGATCGTCACCCGCCACACATGCCTGCATCACGAGGAGCCCGGCGAGGATTGTCCGTGGAATTCGCATATGCTGACGCCAGAGAGCAATTGCGAGGCCGTTTGCGATTCCAGTCGCTGCGCCCGCTTACCTGCGTCGACCTGGGGCCGCGCCCTCCGCTGTCTCGTGGATCACAGCGGCCGTCGATGCGCTGCCTCGCCGCGCAGATCAGCGCACGGTTTCGCGCAGGCCGTCGACCAGCGCGGTCTCGGCGACGATGCCGAGCGATTCGCGCAGGCGATCGACGCGGGCGCGCGACTTGAGGATCTCGCCGGCGCGCTCGGGAGCGTGGCTGATCGTGCTCTTGCCGCCGCACAGCTCGACCAGCGTGCGTGCGAGCTCGATCACCGTGATCTCGCGGCCGGTGCCGACGTTGGCGACCACGCGGCTGTTACCATCGCCCAGGCCGGCGACGATCGCGCGCACGACATCGCCGACGTAGACGAAGTCGCGGGTCTGGCTGCCGTCGCCGAACACCGTGATCGGGCGGCCGGCGCGCGCGCGGTCGGCGAAGATCGAGATCACGCCCGAGTACGGGCTCGACGGGTCCTGGCGCGGACCGTAGACGTTGAAGAACCGCAGCGCGGTGGTCGGCACGCCGTGAACGGTCGCGTAGTAGTCGAGCGCGTGCTCCGAGGCGAGCTTGTCGATCCCGTAGGGCGACACCGGGCGGGTCGGCGTGTCCTCGCCGACCGGCATGTCCACGACGTCGCCGTAGACCGCGGCCGACGACGCGAACACGACCTTCTTGACGCCGGTGGCGCGCGCGTACTCCAGCACGTGCAGCGTGCCGCCGTAGTTGACCTGCATGTCGACCAGCGGATTGGCGACCGAGTGGACCACCGAGACCTGCGCCGCGAGGTGGACGATGCGCTCGACCGGGCCGTGCTGGGCCGTGATCGGCGCGAGCGCGGCGAAGATGCCGTGCGAGACGTCGCACGCGATGATCTCGAGCTTGTCGGTGCCGGCGTGGTGGGCGAGGTTGGCACGCTTGCCGGTGCGGAAGTCGTCCAGCACGACGACGCGGTGGCCCGCGCCGATCAAGCGATCGACGGTGTGCGAGCCGATGAATCCAGCGCCCCCGGTAACTACCGCTAGCATGCGGCGAATTATACATCGCTGGTGATACGTTGCGGTCACCCCCATGAAAGCCATCCAGATCGACCGGTTCGGAGGTCCCGAGGTGATGCAGCTTGCCGAGGTCGCGATCGGCGATCCAGGCCCCGGTGAAGTCCGCGTGAGACACCGCGCGTGCGGCATCAACTTCATCGACATCTACCATCGCATCGGGCTGTACCCGATGCCGTTGCCGCTGGTGCTCGGCACCGAGGGCGCCGGCATCGTCGAGGCGGCCGGTGCCGGCGTCACGCACCTGGTGCCCGGCGATCGAGTCGCGTACGCCGCGCGCGCGCCGGGCAGCTACGCCGAGGCGCGCATCCTTCCGGCGTTCCAGGTCGTGAAGCTGCCCGACGCGATCGACTTCGAGACCGGCGCGGCGATGATGCTCAAGGGGCTCACCGTGCAGTACCTGCTGCGCCGGACCCGCGTCGTGCTCGCGCCCGGCGAGCTGATCCTGTGGCACGCGGCCGCTGGTGGCGTCGGCCTCATCGCGTGCCAGTGGGCGAAGGCGCTCGGGCTACGGCTGATCGGCACGGCGGGCAGCGACGAGAAGTGCCGGCTCGCCGAGCAGCACGGCGCCGCGCACGTCATCAATTACCGCCGCGAAGATGTCGTCGCGCGGGTCCGCGAGATCACCGGGGGCAAGGGCGTCAACGTGGTCTACGACGCCGTCGGCAAGGACACCTGGGAGCGCTCGCTCGATTGCCTCGCGCCGTTGGGCCTGCTGGTCAGCTTCGGCAACGCCTCGGGCGCCGTACCGCCGGTCAGCATCGGCGTGCTCGCCGCCAAGGGCTCGCTCTACGTCCAGCGGCCCACGCTCGGGACCTACTACGCCGATCGCGCGAGCGCGCAGGCGATGGCCGATGATCTGTTCGCGGTGGTCGGCTCCGGTCAGGTGAAGGTGCCGGTCGAGCGGCGCTACCCGCTCGCGGAGGCGGCGCAAGCGCACATCGATCTCGAGGCGCGGATCACGACGGGCGCCGGCGTCCTGGTGCCGTGAGCCAGCGCGGCTTGGAGCCGAGTCACTCGAACGCGATCCGCCACAGCTGGCCGAGCAGCACGTCGATCGCGACGCGGTTGTCGCCGCCTTCGGGGATGATGAGATCGGCCCACCGCTTGGTCGGCTCGACGTGCTCGATGTGCATCGGACGCACCGTGGCGTAGTACTGGTCGCGGACCTGCTGGAACGTCCGGCCGCGGTGCTCGAGATCGCGGCGGATCCGCCGCATCAACCGGATGTCGGCGTCGGTGTCGACGAAGATCTTGATGTCCATCTGGTCGCGCAGCGCCGGCTCGGCGAACACCAGGATGCCTTCGACGATGATCACGCGCGCCGGTGCCACGCTGCGGGTCTCGGGGCGCCGGGTGTACGTCGCGAAGTCGTAGAGCGGCACCTCGACCGCCTGGCCGCTGCGCAGCTGGCGGAGATGATCGACGAGCAGCGAGGTGTCGAGCGACGCGGGATGGTCGTAGTTGATCCGCGCACGCTCGTCGGGTGGTAGGTGGCCCTGATCGCGATAGTAGGCGTCGTGCTCGAGGGTGACGCAGCGCCCCGCCGGCATCGCGCTCGCGAGCTTGTGCGCGACCGTCGTCTTGCCCGAACCGGTGCCTCCGGCGATGCCAACGACGAACGGACGGGCGGTCATGCGCGCGTATCCTACGTGCCGAACCAACCAAGTGCGATGTAGGCCCCACCGATCAGGTAGCGCCTCCTACCTATGTGGTCGCGGTATACATTCATGAATCACATCAGTACGCTGATTCACGACATTTGCTTAGATCCGGCGTGCGCCCGCGTGCGGCGAGGTCTAAGATGGCCCCGAATGTCTCGCGCTCAGCTCTACATGACGTGGGTTTGCGCGCCCTGTCGTCTCGTCCAGGAGGTGCGGATGAAAGATCTGACCGCTGCATCAATCATGCAAAACCGGCCAGGCCGCGGCCGAAAAGACGGCTCGACAGTTGCTTATTTCTCTCAGCACAGGCCGCGGAGGGTCCCATGATCAGACTGGCGATCGCAGAAGACCACACCATTGTTCGTTGGGCGTTGAGAGAAGCGCTCAGCAAGGCAGACGACATCGAAGTCGTTGGGGAAGCAGGCACCGCCGGGGAGACGCTCGACATGGTCAGGCGCGAGCGCCCTGATGTGCTGATTCTCGACATAAGCCTACCCGACCGCTCGGGATTCGACGTACTTGGCGAGATGAGGCCGATGGATACAGCGCCGCTGGTCGTCGTCCTCACCTGGCATACGGAGCCGAGTTACGCGGCCAGGGCCATCGCGGCAGGAGCGCACGGCTACGTGAACAAGGCCGTTGCGCCAGAAGAGCTTCTGGCAGCGATCCGCGCGGTCAGCCGTGGGGAGCAGGTGATACCCCCCGGGGTAGAAGAACTACTCAGGACCGGCGATGGTCACCCGGCCAGCGCGCTCACCGCCCGTGAGCAGCAGGTCATGGAGATGCTCGCGCGCGGCCTCACCAACCGCGAGATCGCCGAGCACCTCGAGATCAGCATCAAGACCGTCGATACCCATCGCGGCCATGTGCTGAAGAAACTCGGGCTTCGCAACAACTCCGAGCTCACGCGATTCGCGGTCAAGCACGGCTACACCGCGCTGTAGTCGCCGCCGCGGCCCCAGCATATCGTCGACTGCGTCACGTCCGGTCGGTCGGTCGGCCGCGTGGCTATCGCTGCGGTGGCAGCTGTGGCGGACGCGAGGCTCGCACCGGCTGTACCCAGGCGCGCTTGCCGTCGTCGCGGGTGACCACCGCGCGGAGATAGCCCGTGGCGGGCACGGCGCGCCTGGCGATCTTGCCGGTGATCGTGTCGACGCGCCTCGCGTTCTCGATGAGGTCGATCGTGTAGTGACCGGCGGCGGTGGGATCGACCGCCACGACCAGCTCGCCGCCCTCGACCTCGGCGCGGTCGAGCACCACGCCGTTCGATGCGTAGAAGTGGCCGGCCGCGACCGCCTCGAGGATCGCCGCGGGCTCTCGCCGCGCGCGAACGACGATCCAGCCGCCACCCGGTGGGTATTTCCCGTGCCCCTCGTAGTCATGGGCGTCGTCGGATGCGGTGCCCCACAGCGTCGCGCCACGCGTGAGGGCCGCGTCCCACAGCGCCTCCATCGACGGGTGCGCCGCGTCACCAGCATTCCATTTCGAGAACGCGCTGTTGGCGACCTCGATCAGCTGGACGCCGCGCCCCGCGAGCTCGACGAGCAGATCGGGGGTCATTCCCCACAGCCACTGCGGGTGGTTGATCTGCGCGATCCCGCCGAGCGCGGCCCGCGCCGCCAGCGCCGCGCGATACATGTCGAGCCGCGCATGACTCCTGCGCTCGGCCCATTCGAGCCGGCCGCCGGGCCGCGCCGTGGGTCCCAACAAGTTCACGTGGATCCGGCAGTTGCCGCTCGGATCGCCGACCGGCAGGCAGCCGATCGGGTTGTGGGTGAGCTCGATCCCCGAGAGCACGATCAGCCCGGCATTCGGCTCGCGCAGCGCGATCTGACCGCGGGTGTTGCTCGCGGCGTCGAGCTCGCTCACGCGGTTGTGATCGGTGAGAAAGATGAAGTCGTACTGGTGCTGCTCGTACCAGGCGATGATGTTGGTGTACGGCTCGCTCGAGTCTCCCGACGCCTTGCCGTGGACGTGGGTCGAGCCCTTGAGCCACAGCTCGGGCCCCTCGGCGGCCGCGCCGAGCGGCGCGATCATCTCGGCAGCCACGCTGAGGCTGGCGAGGCTCGCCAGGCTGGCCATGCTGGTCATGCGAGGCGCCATCGCCACGGTCATCGGCAGCGGCGCGCCGGACGGGCGCTCGCGTACGGGCTGCTGGTTCGGCGGTTCGCTCGCCATCCGGCTGGTGAACGCACCGTCGGGGACGGACGACGCGGGCGAGGACGGTGGCGGTACATCGGGGCCGGCACACGCCAGCAGCACCACCAGCGCGCGCCTCACGGGGCAGCCTCCCCTGCGGACGCCGCGTCGGTGGCATCGCCGGCATCCGTGGTGTCCGCGGCGTCTGCGGGCACCGCCGATCGGGTCTTCATCGCCACGCGCTTCACCTCGTGAGTCGACACCGTGTCGAGCGCGCTGGCCCCCGCGGGCGTGACGCTGGTGACCACGCCCCACACCGCCTTCTGCCACTGCGTGCGGATCGCGAGGAACAGCCCGAGGTTGTCGGTCAGCATCCGGCGCTCGATCGGATGCGACACCGAGGCATCCTTGGTCTCCCCTGGATCGGCCGCCATGTCGCCGATCAGCGGCGTGCCTCGCGGTCCGATCCGGATCTTCCACCGGCCGATCCGCATCGCGTGCGCGTACTCGTACTGCGACGCATACGACGGCCGCGCCCAGCCCCGGCCGATGCCCTGCGCGAGCAGCTCGAGCGGCGCGCCCTGCGGCCCATCGACCGGGGCAACGCCGATCGCGTCGAGCACGGTCGGCATGATGTCCACGCCCTCGGCGCCCTCATCGACGATCACGTCCCCGGGAAACCGCGCCGGATCGTGGATCAGCAGCGGTACGCGGGTCAGCGAGTCGCGCAGCGATCCGCCGTGACCACAGCGCTGGTCCTCGAACAGCTCCTCGCCGTGATCCGCCGTGATGATCAGCATCGTCTGATCCCAGATCCCCCAGGACTGCAGCTGCTTGACCAGCCGCCCGACCTGCACATCATGGTAGCTGATCGCCGAGTCGTAGATCGCGCGCAGCCGCTCGATATCCGCTGGGGCCGGGATCACACTGCAGCCCATCGAGCCCGCCTTGAACCCGAGGCCCTTGGCCGTGCCGAACTCCTGGAACGGGCCGTGGTACGGGCCCGGCGAGTACACATCGATCCACGGCTTGCGCGCGATCCACGGCCCGTGGGTATCGATCGTGCCCAGGAAGAGATACGTCGGATCGACGCGATGGCGATCGAGCTTGGCCAGCGCGACGTCGACGATCTGCTGGCCGTAGATGACGCCGTTCTCGACGCCGGTCTCGTGCATCATGTTGCGGAATTCCTGGAACCCGCGGGCGTAGCCGCCGTCCTCGTTGACGTAGCCGTTGCCGGTGACGCCAAGCGTGGTGTAGTGCGCCGCGCCGACCTCCTGCGCGAGCAGATCGAACTGCGAGCCGATCCGCCACGCGCCTCCGACCCCGGCCAGCCGGACGTTGTGGACCGCGGGATACAGGCCCGTCCACATGCTCGAGTGGCTGGTCTGCGACTCGTTGCCCTGGACGTAGTACTGGCGAAATACCGTGCTGGTCTTGGCCAGCTCGTTGAAGTTCGGCGTCTGCGCCCGCGCCCCCGGCGTGAAGATCGGGATCTTGTCGGCGCGCAGCGCGTCCATCACCCACAGGATCACGTAGCGCGGCGGCGCGGCGCGCGGGCGCGCGACCGCCTCGGGGCCGTGCAGCGTGATCCGCGGCGCCTTGATCGTGGCCCGGGGGCAATCGCGGGCGGTCAGGGTCAGCGCCACGACGCGACCGGCCATCGCCGCCAGATCGGCGCGCTGGGTATCGGCGGCGAGCAGCGCTCCCACGAAGCTGTCGTCGCTGGTCCGCGCGCGCAGCTCGACCTTGCACGGCGGGTTCACCGCGGCCACGAAGTTCGCGCCGTCGGGCACCGTGACGTACCACGCCACCGAGGCATCCTTGGCCAGCGTGATCGAGCCGGCGCTGCCGTCGAACACCGCGTCAGCGCGCGGATCGCGGCTGCCGATCGAGCTGCCGAAACGCATCCACGCCACCGCGAGCTTGTCCTTGCCACCGCTGGTCTCGATCACCAGGTGGTTCTCGCCGGGGCCGAAATAGCCGCGCGCGATCGGAATCGCGATCGTGATCCAGCCATCGACCAGCTCGGCGCTGGCGTCCTTGCCGGGCCGGCGGCCGTTGACCTTGAGCGTCACACGCTGGCGGTCGCTGCCGTGGACGCGCGCCGTGACGAACGTGATGCCCTTGGCCTGCTCGGCGGTCAGCGGCACCTCGAGGGTCGCCAACCGGTCCGCCACCGCGGCGCGCTCGCCGTCGACGTCTTGCCCGAGCAGCCAGCGCGGCCCCGGCATGCTGAACCGCAGGTAGCGCGCGAACCCGACGTCCGCACCATCGAGCACGAGATCGCCGTCGCTGTAGCGGTGCGCGGCGTGGCGGTTATCGACCAGCTGGAACACCGCGTGCTCGCTGCGCGCCGGCGCCGACTCCACGGGGGGCACGACGTCGACCGGCTTGGCGACCGGGCGGGCGATCCGGGCCTCGACGGGCCGCGCGACCGGCTCCGCGGACCCGGCAGATCCGCTGCCGGCCACCGGATCGGCATGCCGTCGCTTCTTGCCGCACGCCATTGCAGCAACCGCAAGCACCGCCAGGATCACGAGACATCGTCGAGCCACCGTTCCTCTACCTATCACCCCACCGCGCGCGGCTCCACTTCAGTGCAATTCGCCGCGCGGCCGCCAGTTCGGCGCAGACCGAAGGATCCCTAGCGCACGCTCGCGCCATGCCGCTGGTTCCACCCCTCCAAGCTTCGCCGAGCGTTCGGCAAGACACCGGATCTTCGAGACAATTGATGCCGGCGGGTGGACCTCGATCGCGGCCGCCGTCGATCGCCTTCGTGACAGCGACCGACATTGCCTACCCGCGCGCCGCTGGCAGCGCGTGGTTCCCCCCCGCGTTCGGCGCCCCGTAAGGTGGGCCATGGCTCGACGCGCCCACCTCGCTCCCCGGATCGATCCCGACATCGCGCGGTTCGCCGGTGCGCTCGCCGATCCGTCGCGCGCCGCCATGCTGGACGCCCTGCTCGACGGCGATGCCCACACGATCGGCGCGCTCGCCCGCCATGCCGGGGTCACGGCCGCGACCGCGAGCGGCCACCTGCGCCGGCTCACCGACGAGCAGCTCGTGGTGGTCGCACGCGAGGGCCGCGAGCGCCGGGTCCGCCTGGCCAGCCCGCGCGTCGCGCAGCTGCTCGAATCGATCGCCGCGCTGTCGCCGGCGGCGCGGCCGGCCCTGGCCCCGGCCGCGACCACCGCCGCGGCCACGCGCGCACGCGAGCTGCGGTTCGCGCGCACCTGCTACGACCACCTCGCCGGGGTCGTGGGGGTCGGCGTGACCCGCGCGCTGCTCGACCGGCGCTGGCTCCGCGCACACGACGACACGTTCAGCGCCGCGCCGGCCTTGCTCGGGTGGCTCGCCGACCACGGCCACGCGCTGGCCGACGATCCGCGGTCGCGCCGGCCGCTCGCCCGGGCCTGCCTCGACTGGAGCGAGCGCACCCCGCACCTGGCCGGGCGGATCGGCGCGGCGATCGTCGATCTGGCGACCGCCAAGCAATGGGTCGTCCGTGTCCGCGGCACCCGGGCGCTCCGGCTCACCAGCCGGGGCCGCGCTGCGTTCGCCGCCGAGCTCGCCGCGACCTTCGCGTAGCCGCGGCGGTCACCGCGCCGATCAGGGCGGCGGGCGCGGCCGGCGAAACCGGGCCCACAGCAGCACCGCGCAGACCAGCGATAGACCGCTCGCCACGATCGACAGGCCGAGCTCGCCGGCCTCGCCGAACCGCCGCAGCACGGCGGCATACGCGACCGGCGCCGCCGCCGACAACAGAAAGCTCGGCACCAGCAGGCGGCCGACGAACGCGCCATAGGTGCGCGGGTCGAACAGCACCAGCGGCATCGTGCCGCGCGTGATCGTCAGAACCCCGTTGGTCACCCCGTAGAACAGCGCAAACCCGAGCGCGGCCAACGCCGACCGACCGCCGAACAGCCCGGCGACAAAGCACAGCGGCATCACCGCGGTCGTCACCAGCGTGAGCAGCATCGGATCGACCCGCCGGCCGAACAGCACCTCCGACAGCCGGCCCGCCGACTGGCCGATTCCGCGCAGCGTCGCGATCCACACCGACGTCGAGGCGACCACGCCAAGCCCGGTCAGGATGCTGATCATCTGCGACGACATCCCGGCGTTGAGGAACGACGCCAGCGCCGCGAGCACCGCGTACAGCGCGCTCGCGAACACCACGTCGCGTCGCTCGGTGGCGAGCGGCTGAACCGGCGCGACCGGCGACGCAACCGGTGCGGCGTCGTCGTGGCGCTCGTTCGGGATCGTCAGGTGCAGCGGCACCGTGAGCAGCGCGAACCCGGCATACGCGAGCAGCGCCCCGCGCCACCCGGCGTGCGCCGCGATCAGGTGGCCGAGCGGCCAGAACACCGTCGACGACAGCCCGCCGAGCAACGTGATCTGCGCCATCGCGCGCCGCGCCCCGGCCCCCGCGATCCGCGCCAGCGCCGCGAACGCGGCCTCGTACAGCGTCAGCCGCATCGCCACGCCGAGCACCACCCACGACGCGTAGTACAGCGCGACGCCGTGACACAGCGCGATCCCCGCGCACCCGGCGGCGTTGCACAGCGAGCCCACGACCATCACGCGCCGGCCACCGTGCCGATCGATCAGCCGCCCGACGATCGGCGACGCCAGCCCCATCACGAGCAGCGCCACCGAGAACCCGCCGTACACCACGTCGCGCGTCCAGCGCAGATCTGCCGCGATCGCGTCGCCGAACCCACCGACCAGGTAGTACGACACGCCCCACGACACGAGCTGCCCCAGCCCGAGCCAGACCACCTTGCGGCGAACGATCAAGGCTCCGGCGCCCCGCCGCCGGCGTCCGGCTGCCTGGTGCCGCCCGCCCCGAGCGCGCGCTGCATCACCACGCTATCCACCCAGCGACCGAGCTTGAAGCCGACCGATGCCAGCGTACCGACCGTGTGAAACCCGAGCCGGCGATGCAGCGCGATCGAGCCGGCGTTCTCGCTGTTGCCGATGATCGCGATCATCTGCCGCCACGGCCCCGCCTCGCAGCGCGCGATCAGCGCTCCGAGCAGCGCCGCGCCGATGCCGCGCCCGCCGAGCCCCTCGGCGACATAGACCGAATCCTCGATCGTGTAGCGATATGCGGGCCTGGCCCGGTAGCTCGTCGCGTAGCAGTAGCCGACGACGACGCCCGCGGCCTCGGCCACCAGGTACGGCAAGCCGAGCGCGAGCACCGCTGCCCGCCGCGCCCCCAGCTCCGCCATCGACGGCGGTACCTCCTCGAACGTCGCCAGCCCGTACCGCACGTGGTGGGCGTAGATCGCCTGGACCGCCGCCAGGTCGGCGTCCGTGGCGTCGCGCACCGCGATGTGCAGCGCTCCTTCAGACATGCACACGCGGGGTCGGTGCGGAGGCAGCGCCGAGACGGGACATCGAGCTCATATCTACAGCTGGCAGCCGAGCTTGCCATGATTCAGTCTAGTTCACCCGGCGCCAGACCGAGATCGGCACGTTGCCGTCGGCGCGCGGCGCGACTCGATAGCTCAGCTCGTCGCCGTGTAGCTCGAACCGGCGGACCTGCTGCGTCCCCTCCGCGTTGGGAAACGCCGCGCCGTCCATGTGATAGGTCAGCGTCTGGTTCACCGCGTCGACCTCGAGCGTCCCGAAGTGGCAGCTCGAGCCCATCACCGCCGCCGCGAGCTCCGCCGGCGTGCCGTTCTGCTTCTCGGCGCCGGAGAATCGCGGCCGCTCGGCCTTGTAGATCTGCACCGAGTAGCGCCCCTGCGCATCGATCATCATCAGCCCCTTGGGCTTGTCACCGTAGTCGTGACTGCGGCTGCCATCGGGGTGCTCGACGTCGGCGGCCACCAGCGTCCACGTCCCCGCCAGCGACAGCGCCGCCGGACGCTTCGGCGCGGCTGCCGCCGGCGACTTGTCCGCGTGCGCGCTGGGCGCGCCCACCGCTGACGACAACACCAGACCGGCGACCGCGCCGGCAAACCATATCGCGAGCTTCCTGTGCATCTGCGCGCAACCTTGCCGCGTGGCGCTCGTTTCGAAAATCGAATACTTTGAAAGCGACACTTTCACGAAACCGAACGATGCCCCACCTCAACCTCGACATGGATGTCCTGCGGACCGTGGTCCTTGCCCACCAGCTCGGCAGCTTCCACCGCGCCGCCGCCGAGGTCGGCCGCTCGCAGTCCGCGGTCAGCCAGCAGCTGCGCCGGCTCGAGGACCAGCTCGGCGAGCGGCTGTTCCAGAAGACCGGGCGCGGCCTCGCCCCGACCGAGGCCGGCGACGTCGTGCTCGCCTACGCGCGCCGGATCCTCGGCCTCAACGACGAGGCCATCGCCGCGCTGCGCGGCCCCGCGCTCGACGGCGTGGTCCGGTTCGGCCTCCCGGCCGACTTCGCCGAGAGCTGGCTCCCGGGCGCGCTCGGCCGGTTCAAGCGCGCCCACCCCGCGGTCCGGATCGAGGCCATCGTCGACCGCAACCGCCGCCTGCTCGAGCGGCTCGACCACGGCCTGCTCGACCTCGTCGTCGCGCTCGGCAGCGCCGCGCGCCCCGACGCCCACCCGATCGCCGCCCTGCCCCACGTCTGGATCGGCCCGCGCTCCGGCGAGCCGCTCCACGCCCCGGGCGAGCCGCTGCCGCTCGCCATGTTCGAGGCCCCCTGCTTCTTCCGCCAGGCCGCCCTCGCCGCGCTCGACCACCACGGCATCCCCTGGCGCATCGCCTTCATCAGCACCAGCCTCCACGGCCTGTGGGCCGCGATCGAAGCCGGGCTCGGGGTCACCCTGCGCACCGCGGTCGGCCTCCCCGCCGGCGTCATGGTCTCCCGCGACCCCGCGCTGCCCCGCCCCGCTGACCCACCGATCTCGATCGCCCTCCACACCGGCCACCGCCCGCTGACCCCGGCCGCCAGCGAGCTCAAGGCGATCATGATCGACGAGCTGACCCGGCCCCTGGGCGCCCTCTCGCAAGCGAACCGCAAGCCACGGCGCCCCGTCCGTTCACCCCGCGCCACCGCAAAGCGCACCCGCCGCTGATCCACCCGCGTGACAGCTGCTGCGACGCCAGCGAGCCGATCACGCGAACAACGGCTGTCACGCCTCGAAGGTAGACTCGGGAACGCCTGCGGCATCGCAAGTGGCACGCACGGCGTGTCCGCGGCATCGTGCGAAGCGGTACCGCCGCAGATGCGATGGACCGCGACTGCGGTATTGCCTCCAACCGTCGCTGACGAGTGTGCTGGTAGTCTGATCGAGCTAGCGCAGGCCGGCGACGGATGCGATGCCGAGGCCCACGAGAGGCCGTGCGCCGATCTGCAGCGACGTAGACCAGAGTCACAGGGTCGACCAGCATACGTTCGACCGCGCAACGGGCGATCGAGTTTCGTGAGCTCGCGCGATCGGTTCGCTATCCTGATCGACGGTCCCCGCGCGGCCCCCGGTCCACGCGCAAAGGTCGACGGTAAGGGGCGACCGTTACGTCGCCGGTCCTACGAACGGCCTTTGTTGCCGCCCTTGGGCTGCAGCTTCGTGAACGGGTTGTTGGTGAAGCCGGACACGCCCCACCCCGGGCCGGAGTCCTGGGGACCGCGATCGTCGCGCCGCGGCGGACCCTGGTCATCGCGCCGCGGGCCTTGCCCCTGTGGACCGCGGTCGTCGCGCCGTGGGCCCTGGTTCTGCGGACCGCGATCGTCGCGCCGTGGGCCCTGCCCGTACGGACCTTGCGGGCCCTGCGGACCGCGATCATCGCGCCGTGGACCGCGATCCTGCTGCGGCCCGCGATCGCGGCGATCCTGCGGCGGTCCGCCGCGGAAGTCGCCCTGCTGCGGGCCTCGATCGCCTGGCGGTTGATCGCCGCCAGGCGCGCCGGGCCCGCCTTGCTCGCCGGGCCCGCCCTGCGGGCGATTCGACCACTGCCGGACCTCGCGGCCGCCTTGCGGCGGACCTCGCCGATCATCGCGCCGCGGTCCGGGTCCCTGCGAACCCTGGTTGGGCTGGCCATGACCTTGGTCCGGCTGCGCCGCCTGACCTTGGCCGTATTGACCCTGATCCGAGAGGCCCTGACCCTGCGGTCCCGGGCCGTATTGACCTTGATCCGAGGAGCCCGGGCCTTGCGCCCCCTGGCTGTATGGGCCTTGATCCGCGGGGGCGTGGCCCTGCGGCCCCTGGCCGTATTGACCTTGATCCGGCTGACCCTGGCCCGACTGCCCCTGTCCGTATGGGCCTTGATCCGCCTGACCCGGCCCCTGTCCGTACGGAGTGCGCTGGCCTTGACCGCGCTGCCCCTGGCCGCGTGGGCCTTGACCGCGCTGCCCCTGACCACGCTGGCCTTGGCCCGGCTGGCCCTGGCCGCGCTGGCCCTGGCCGCGCTGATCGGATCCTTGCTGACCCTGCTCGGACGGACCCTGACTGTACTGGCCTTGATCCGACCGGCCCTGCTCGAACGAGCCTTGGCCGTACTGACCCTGACCCGGCTGGCCTTGATCAGACGGAGCCTGACCCGGCTGACCTTGGTCGTACTGGCCAGGCTGGCCCTGTCCATACTGACCTTGACCCGGCTGGCCTTGTGCGTAGGAGCCTTGACCCGATTGACCCTGATCGTACGGACCTTGACCACGGCCTTGCCCGCGCTGACCACGACCGCGCTGGCCCTGACCGCGTTGACCTTGTCCCTGCGGCTGACCCTGCGGGCCCTGACCGTAGCCCTGACCCTGCGGTCCCTGACCGTAGCCCTGACCCTGCGGTCCCTGACCGTAGCCCTGACCCTGCGGTCCCTGACCGTAGCCCTGACCCTGCGGTCCCTGGCCCTGCGGTCCCTGACCGTAGCCCTGACCCTGCGGTCCCGAGCCGTAGCCCTGACCCTGCGGTCCCTGGCCCTGCGGTCCGTGGTCTTGCTGCGGCCCGCGCTGTCCGCCACCGCCGCCACGACCGCGATTCCGTGGAGGCCGCGGCCCTCCGCCCTCCTGGTTACCGTTGCCATCGCGCCGCGGCTGGCGCTGCTGCGGCTGGCTGCTGCCCCCGCCGCCCTTCTTGGCCGACAGCGCGATCCGCTTGCGCTGGTTGTCGACCTCGAGCACGCGCACCGTCAGCTTCTGGCCGACCTTCACGACCTCGGCTGGATCCTTCACGAACTGCTCGGCGAGCTGCGAAACGTGGACCAGGCCGTCGTTGTGAACACCGATGTCGACGAACGCGCCGAACGCCGTCACGTTGGTCACGATGCCCTCGAGCACCATGCCGACCTTGAGGTCCTCCATCGCCGTCACGTCGTCGCGGAACTTCGGCGGCGAGAACTCCGCGCGCGGGTCGCGCCCCGGCTTCGCGAGCTCGGCAGCGATGTCGCGCAACGTCGGCTCGCCGACGTCAGCGGTCACGTACTTCGAGAAGTCGATGGTATCGACCAGCTGCTGATTGCCGATCAGCGCGGGCACCTCGACCCCGAGGTCCTTGGCGATCTGCTCGACCAGCGGGTAGCGCTCCGGGTGCACCGCCGACTGATCGAGCGGGTACGTCGCCCCGGCGATCCGCAAGAACCCGGCGGCCTGCTCGAACGCCTTGGGACCGAGCCCCGAGACCTCCATCAGCTGCGCCCGCGAGCCGAACGCACCGTGCGCATCGCGGTACACGACGATCTTCTTGGCGAGCGACTTGCCGATCCCGGCGATGTAGCTCAGCAGCTGCGCGCTCGCCGTGTTGAGCTCGACCCCGACGTGGTTGACGCAGTCCTCGACGACGTCGCCGAGCCGCTTCGCCAGCAGCGGCTGGTGCACGTCGTGCTGGTACTGGCCGACGCCGATCGACTTCGGCTCGATCTTGACGAGCTCGGCGAGCGGGTCCTGCAGCCGCCGCGCGATCGAGATCGCCCCGCGGATCGTCAGATCCAGCTCCGGGAACTCCTCCCGCGCCAGGTCCGACGCCGAGTACACACTGGCGCCGGCCTCGTTGACCTGCACCACGAACGCCGCGCCCGAGGCCTCCGTCGACGCCTCGGCCTCGACCTCACCGCGCAGCCCGGCGTCCGCCAGCGCGCGCTTCACGAAACTCTCGGCTTCGCGGCCGCCGGTGCCATTGCCGACCGCGATCGCCCGCGGCGTGAACTTCTTCACGAACGCGACGAAGTCTTCCTTGGCCTTGGCCAGCTGCGCGTCGCCCTGGGTGATGTAGACGGTCACGGTGCCGAGGAACTTGCCCGTGGCATCGATCGCGGCGCACTTGCAGCCGGTCCGCAGCCCGGGATCCACGCCGATCACCGCCGCCGACCCGAGCGGCGCCGCCAGCATCAGGTTGCGCAGGTTGCCGGCGAAGATGTCGACCGCGGCGCCATCCGAGCGCTGCTTCAGCTCGGCCCGCACGTCGTTCTCGACGCTCGGCGCCAGCAGCCGCTTGAGCGCATCGGCCACCGCGAGCCGGAGCTGCGCCGCCCACGGCGACGCCTGGTCGAGCTTGGCCAGCCGCAGGATCCCGGTCTCGACCCGGTCCGCGTCGACCACGACTCGTGCCCGGAGCACGCCCTCCGCCTCGCCGCGCCGGATCGCCAGGAACCGGTGCGACGGGATCGTCTTCACCGCCTCCTTGAAGGCGTAGTACTGCTCGAACTTGGTCGGTTCGTCGCCCTTGCCGGGCACGACCTCCGACGACAGCTCGCCATGCTCGGCGTACTCGCGGCGCGCCAGCGCACGGATCTCCGCGGTATCCGCGATCACCTCGGCGGCGATGTCGCGCGCCCCGGCGAGCGCGTCCTCGGCGCTCGCGACGGCCTCGCCGACGAACCCCGCCGCCGCGGCGGCCGGATCGCCGTCCGCGCCCTGGGCCAGGATCTGCTGCGCGAGTGGCCCCAGCCCCTTGTCGCGCGCGACCGACGCCCGCGTCTTGCGGCGCGGCCGGTACGGCGCGTACAGATCCTCGAGCTCGGCCTTGCCGGCCGCCGCGCGCAGCTTGGCCTCCAGCTCCGGAGTGAGCTTGCCCTGCTCAGCGACCGACGCGAGGATCGCGGCCCGCCGGGTCTCGAGCTCCACCAGGTACGTCCGCTGCTCTTCGATCGCGCGGATCTGTACCTCGTCGAGCCCGCCGGTCCGCTCCTTGCGGTAGCGTGCGATGAACGGAACCGTGTTGCCTTCGTCGAGCATCGCGACCACGGCCGCGACGGCACCGGGGGAAAGTTTGAGCTCGCGCGCCACGGCCGGCACCGGATCATAGTTGAAGGGCGCAGGCGGCACCGCGGCGGTCGTCTCTTGGGTCGCGTCGTCGGTCATTGGGTTGGCGACCGTACCCACCTCGCCGACGAGCGGCAAGTAGTAAGGTACCCGCCGTGATGTCAATCGACGCGGCCCGCGAACGCTTGATCCGCCGCCTTCCCAAGGTCGAGCTCCACCTCCATATCGAGGGCACCCTCGAGCCCGAGATGATGTTCAGCCTTGCGTCAAAACACGGCATCGCCCTGCCCTACGGCTCCGCCGAGGAGGTCCGCGCCGCCTACAACTTCTCCGATCTCCAGTCGTTCCTCGATCTCTACTACGCCGGCTGCAACGTGTTGCGCGACCGTCACGACTTCTACGCGCTCGCCATGGCGTACTTCACGCGCGCCCACGCCGACCGCGTCGTACACGCCGAGCTGTTCTTCGATCCCCAGACCCACACGGCGCGCGGCATTCCCATGGATGTCGTCATCGGCGGCCTGCGCGACGCCGCCGAAGACGCGCTGCGTCGCTACGGCATCACCTCCGAGCTCATCCTGTGCTTTCTGCGGCACCTCCCGGAGGAGGACGCGCTCGCCACGCTCGACGCTGCCATGCCGTTCCGCCATGACTTCATCGGCGTCGGCCTTGACTCCGGCGAGCGCGGCAACCCGCCCAGCAAGTTCGAGCGCGTGTTCGCCAAGGCCCGCGCCCTCCGCTTGCATCTGGTTGCCCATGCAGGCGAAGAAGGCCCAGCCGCCTACATCCACGAAGCCCTCGACCTGCTCCACGCCGAGCGCATCGACCACGGCGTCCGCTGCGACGAGGACCCGGCCCTGGTCGAGCGCCTGATCGGCGATCAGGTCGCCCTCACGGTCTGCCCGCTGTCCAACCTCAAGCTGTGCGTCGTCCGCGACCTCGCCGACCACAACTTTGCCCGCCTCCTGCGCCAGGGCGTCGCCGTGACGATCAACTCCGACGACCCCGCCTACTTCGGCGGCTACATCGGCGAAAACTACCGCGCCACTGCCGCTGCCCTCGACCTCACTGCTGCCGAGCTCGTCACCGTCGCCGAGAACGCCGTCCGCGCCTCGTTCCTGCCCGCCGACGCCAAGGCCGCGTTGCTCAGCCGGATCGGGGCCGAAGCCGCCGGGGCTTGACCCGAGTCGCGTCGCGGTGCGGTGTCTCGAAGCTCTGGTCGCCAGTCATGACGCGTGGCTTCGGCTGATGAAGGCCGCGAAGGATGCTCGTGCTCTACGGAACGACGTGAGGCGCCGCACCCGAGGTTGCGTTCCACAACAGCAGGACCTCAACCTGTCCCGCAAGGGCATCGACCCTGCAATAGAGGTGATTCCTGGTCTTCGGCATTCACCTCTGCAGCATACCCATGCCGGTGATTGCACGGCGCGCCGTGATCACGGCGTCGCGAGCCGCCTGGCCTTGAGCAGCACGTCGATCGCGTCGGGCCGGCCGTTGACGAAGTCGATGCGGGTCAGCCCATCGGGCGTCTGCCCGATGACGGCCGGAATCGACAGCCACGTGAGGTACCAGCCGCGCGGCAGCACGACGGCGTTGCGCGGACGGCCGAGGCTGCGCTCGAACACGAGCTCGTCGCCGTCGAGTCGGTAACTCTGCGGCGCGGTGTAGGTCTCGGACAGCCGGAGCCGCACCGACTGGGCTTTCTTGATCGGCGCGAAGTGCGTGACGACGACTTGCTGGTCCGCCGCGACTTGCTCGCCGGGCGTGGCGATGCCCGCTGCCTTCAGCTGCGCACCGGTAAGGATCTCGGCCTTCAGGGCTTGCCCCGTGTCGAGGATCTTGCCCGACGGCTTCGAGACCGTGCTGCCGGTCCGCACGATGTTGAGGTATGTATCGATGCCTTCGCGCGACTCGGTATAATCGTGATAGAGCACCAGCGCATTCGACTCCGGCGATTGCAGGAAATAGACAATATCGCGGTCCTGGTGGGCACGCTCGGACAGCCGGTCGAGCTCGGTCGGCCCCTGCGACGGCGGCGGCTCCCAGCTGCGCGCGGCGCTCGGCGGACGCGACCTCGCCGCGGCGCCCTGCATTGCGCCGGGTTTCGCCTTGAGGACGAGCGCGGCGGGCCCAGGCGCCTGGTGCATGAAGCTGATGCGAATCCGGCCGTCGGGCTCGGACGTCACTTGCGAAGCTACATTACAGTCGGTGAGCTGATAGCCGGCCGGTAACACCACGGCGTTGCGCCGGATGCCGAGCGGGCGATCGAACACGATCCCGTCGCCCTGGACGAAGTAGCTCTTGGCGTCTTTGTAGGTCTTGACGATGCGAATCCGCGCTTGCCCACCGTCGGCGGGAACCGGCCGGGCCAGGTGCACCTCGATGAAGTCGCTCTCGAGATCGGTGATGTCGAGGCCGTGCGCCTTCGCCTGCGCCCCCGTGACCTGCGCGAACGCAAGCGGCGCACCCGTCATCATGTCGTAGACCGATTCGTCGCTGGCGATGCTCCCTTTGCGGATCGGGTTCCAGAACAGCCGGGCGCCGGCCGCCGTCGCGGTGACTTCATAGACGATCTTGAACGCCGCGGTGTCCGGCGCGAGCAGCTCGTACCGCGTGTACTCGTCCTGCGAGGTCTGTCGCATTCCCTGAGCGCGGACCGGCGCCGTGAACGCCATCACCACGACGGTCAGCTGCCACGCGAACGCCCGAGCTCCAAGGACGGTGCTGTACACCGCCTGAGTATATGCCTAACATCGGAGGGCGGTTGGTAGCGGCCTTGCGGTCCGGCTCGAGCGATCAGGAGCTCGGAAGCCGCCACGTCAGGTTGGCGCGGAACAACAGCGCATTCGACGGCGACTGCACACCGCCTTCCAGCGCGTCGCCCGAGCGATTCTGCTGCTCGGCGTGGCGATAGAAGGTGAAGCCAGCGAACGCGGTCAGCCACAGGGTCGACGTCAGACGAACCCCAGCGAGCAGGCTCGCGCTGGCCACCGTGTACGATATATGGTCCAGGCAGGCGCCCGGACGCGCGACGGTCTCGTCGCCCGTGGTCATCGGATCATCGGTCGCCTGGGCGGCGCACGGCCAGCGCTCCGACGTGCGGCCATCGCGGATCGCGTACTTGCTGCCGGTCACCTCGATCAGCGTGCCGACCTCCACCCGATTCCACAGGGTGTATCGCGCGCTGACGAACGCCGGAATCAGGCTCTCGATCAGCATACCGTCGATCGGCCTCCAGTTGAGCAACATCACGGGGAGCGGAAGGATATGACCAAAGCCCGCCGTCACCAGCGCGCCACCGCCGAGCGAGAGCCGGTCCGAGACCGGGTGGTTCAGCAGCGCCATCGCGGTGCCCGCCAGCATCCGGCGGTCGACGCCCTCGAAGTCGCCGCCCAGGCTCGCGCCCGCGCGCATCACCAGCGACCAGCGATCCGGCAGCAGCTGGATGACGGTGGCCGAAACCCCGGTTTCGCGAAACGTACGATGGTCGGAGACGCTCATCGGGCTCGAGTAGTCGATCGTCTCGAGGCGGTAGCTGCCGCCCAGGATGAGAAAGCGCCGCGGCGACAGCGGGATCGGGACGTTGAGCGTCAGCCGATACGACGCGATCTGAGCCTGCGTCGACTGCGCGTCCCCGACGCCGGACTGAGGCGTGTACTGCGCGCTCACGTCGACCAGATTGGGGACCTGCGCACCGGCGGTCGACCCACGCACGGCCAGCACAAGGCACACAACCACCGCGAGTCGACCGAGCCGCCCCGCGCGAGCAGCGAGAGCCTCGAGCCAGATCACGAGGGCACCTCGCAAGTGACAACGACCGCAGCCATGGGTTGCGTGAGCGTGCGTTGGTAGTGCATCGGGTCCTCGGTCGACCGTAGGCAAGCGCCACGCCACCCGATTGCCCCCAACAGACGCGCCCAGCGCGGGCCCGGTGTAGGAATCCGCGACAGTCCTGTGAGCACGGCGTAGGTTCTCCCGGCACCTCGACGCGGCTTCATCGACGACCTGCATGTCCTTCGTCGGCTTGTCACCGCGTCGTCTTTCGATCGGTCTGTCGACGCAACCCGCGACAACCTGCTCACGCTATCCGCCATTTTCATCTGCGGTGGTGCGCCGCGCCCATGGGGAGAACCGCGGCGGCGCTCCGGATCTCTTCCCACGAGCCCCAGACTCACCCGCGACCTCGTGCTCGGATCACGCGCTGCCGAACGGATTGTCGACCGCCACCAGCCACCGGCCGTCCGGCTGGAGCCGCAACACGTCGGCGAAGCTCGCCGCGCGATCGAGCGCTGTGCCGTCCCGGCGACGGCCCACGAGCGTGAACTCGCCCACGACGAGCACGACATCGCCGGAGCGGGTGAACATGCGCGGCTTGACGGTCAGGCGGGCGCGCAGATCAAGGAACCGCTGCAGGGCGGCGCGCAGCTCCGCCGGTCCCTCGGTGACGCGGTCCGGCTTGATGACGAAGACCGCCTTGGGGTCGTAAAGCGCCAGCAACGCCTCGAGGTCGCCGGCGTTGTACGCTCCGGTGAGAGCGGGGTAGAGATCTTCGGGCCGCGTCGCCATCGCGTCACAACCTACCACGCGCGTCACAGCCGAGCACCAACCCTATTACATCTTGTCATTGAATACCAACGCTCACGATGAGCGCTCGGGGCCCGCGTATAAATTGCTCGGGCGAATGCGTAGCCCGTAGTGTGCGTTCCTGATCGACGATCCGCTGTCGCAAGCTCGTTTGGCGACTAAATAAATCATACGGGGGGCCCTTATTGCCACTCTTGCTCGGCGGCATGCCATCGCCTGCGGTGTTACCAGGCGCCCGCGCGCGACCAGCCGGTGCGGCTGCATCCACCGAGCAGGAGTCCAGCCACGCTGTGGCGCGCCGCGCGAGATGTTCGCGACAGCGTCGGCCCCTCGCGCGACGCACGAGCCACAGCCTCGAGTGGAGCCTGGCGGGTTTGCCACGCGGCGTCGGCTTGGGGCCTTCATGTGGGTCGAACGCACAGCGACTGGTGCACTCCCGTCGCGCTGCAAGCTTCGGGACCGGGTCGGCTTGTTCAGCGCGAGGTCGCTTGGCACTATCCACCGCGTCAACGTCGGCGCTCGATCCCCACAGCGAAGTCCATCGCCGCGGTTCAAGGAACCCGGCCCTTCGACGCTCTCCAGGAGGAATTCATGCGCAGTATCACTCGTCGTGCCGCATTCGCGCTCGTCCTGATATCGCTTCCTGTCACCGCCTCGGCCGGCGTGCAGGTGCGCGTGGACCTCCGCGACCCCCATCGCACGCTGTTTCCAAGCGATCACTTCACGGTGGCCGACTTCAGCCAGAGCACATTCCAGCGCGTCCACCTGCCGAAACCGGACTGCCGGGCGCAGCCCGTCGCCTGCGAAGACATCGAGGTACTGAATACGCTCGACGGTTTCAATCTGCAGCCGCGCCTCACGATCCCATTCAGCGGCGCGATCGACGTCGCGAGCGTCAGCAGCGACACGATCTTTCTGGTGAGCCTTGGCAGCATCGTCGGGGGTGGCTCGTTCGGCCGGCGGATCGGGATCAACCAGATCGTGTGGGACCCGGCGTCGCTCACCCTCCATGCCACGTCCAACGAGCTCCTCGATCAGCGCACGCGCTACGTCCTCCTCGTGACCAGCGGTGTGCGTGACGCGCAGGGCCATCCCATCGAGGCCGCTCGCTTCGACGACGAGGCGTCCGACGCGCTCGACAAGACCCGCGCCCATCACCACGACCGAGCGGTGGCCGCGGCGGTGTTCACGACGCTCAGCGCCACCGCGGTGCTCGAGAAGATCCGCAATCAGGTGAAGGCAGGGCCGGTCGCGCCGGTCGACTTCCACATCGGCACGAACGGCGAGCGCGCCGTCTTCCCCTTCAGCCCCACGGTGTCCGCGATCCAGCACCGGCAAGTCGCGACCAACACGTTCGTGGACGTCCCGGTGCCGACGATCCTCCTGACCGGCCTCGTGCTGCCGGGTACCGGCGCGATCGGGCAGCTTGCCTACGGCCGATTCTCCTCGCCCAACTACCTCACACCGGGTGCGTTCCTCACGCCGATCGGCACTCGCACCGGCAGGCCGATCGCGCATGGAACGAACACGATCTACCTCAGCCTGTTCACGCCAGCGACGCCGAAGCCCGCGAACGGCTGGCCGGTCGCGATCGTCGGCCATGGCTTCGGCGACAGCCGCGAAGGACTGCCACTCACCATCGCGGGCAGCCTGGCGCGCCAAGGCATCGCGACCGTCGCCATCAACGTCGTGGGCCACGGCGGCGGCCCGCAGGGGACCATCACCGTCACGACGCCCACGCAGGTAGTGAGCTTCCCCTCGGGCGGCCGCGGTGTCGATCAGAACGGCGACGGCGCCATCGACGGGACCGAGGGCGCGAGCGCGGTCCGGCCGAACACGCTGGGCGGCACCACCGATGGACTGCGCCAGACCGTCGCCGACCTCATGCAGCTCGTACGCGAGATCCAGGCCGGCATCGACGTGGACGGCGATGGGACCGCAGACCTCGATCCCGCGCGCATCTACTACACCGGCCAATCCTTCGGTGGCATCTACGGCACGATGTTCCTCGCGATCGAACCCGGCGTGCGAGTTGGCGTGCCGAACGTGCCCGGCGGTCCAGGCATCGAGATCATCCGGCTCAGCCCGTTCTTCCGCGATGCGCTGTTCGCCCCAGGCGTGGCGCTGCGCGGCCTGGCAAACAATCCGCGCGCCGCGACACCCGGCGACCAGATCATCGAAAACATCCCGCTGCGCGACGAGCCCCCCCGCATCAACCGCGTCCCCGGTGCGATGGCGCTGCAGGACTACATCGACTGCAGCCACTGGGCGGCACAGGTCGGCGATCCGGTGAGCTACGCACCGCACGTCCGCAAGTCGCCGCTCCCCGGCATGCAGGCGAAGTCGGTCATCATCCAGTTCGGCCTGGGCGACCAGATCGTGCCCAACCCGACACAAACCGCGGTCGTGCGCGCGGGCGAGCTGACCGACCGACTGACATTCTTTCGCACAGACCTGTTCTACGCGACCCAGCCCCGGCCCCTGCCGGCAGCGATTGCCCCACCGTTCTACCCGCACACGTTCCTCAACACCTTCTCGCCTCCCGGAGCCGCGGCCGTCGCGTTACAGGCCCAGGCGCAGATCGCGACCTTCTTCGCCACCGACGGCGGTGTGACCCTTGATCCCGATGGCGCGGGGCCGCTGTTCGAGACCCCCATCGCCGTCCCGCTGCCAGAGACGCTGGGGTTCTTGACGCCGTAGTCGATTGTGACGGGCCGAGATCGAGCATTCCATTGAAGACAGATCGAACTATGGCGCGGCTGGTGGTGGTGCTGCTGTGGTGTTGCGCATGCTCGCAAAGCGATAGCGCGAAGGGCCTGCCACGGGGCTCGCTCACGACGGCGACCGACAGCCAGACCCTGGCGGGCCACCAGCAGCGGCTCGCGTTCCTGGCCCGCTACATATCCGCCAGATCGATCCAGAAGCCGTGCGTGAGCCCGACGCGTCGCAGCGGCCCATCCTGGGGTCGGTCAGCCTCGATAGCTCGAATCGTCATGGCGATCATCGTACCTCATCGAAACACGCCATCGGATGGTGCGAGCTGACTCGCGCCCCAAGCCGCGATCGCAGGATCTGGATCCGCAGCGGCTGCCCGATGGACCAGCGGGGTGTTCCAACCCTGCTCCGCCAACCATCGGTAGTGACCGGCGCGCACCGCGCCGATTGGCTCGGCAGCCGCCAGGGCGAACGCGCGTGCCAACGGCTCATCGCCCGGCGACGCAGGAAGCGCGGCTGCGAACGCCACCGCGAGGTCGAGCACCGCCTCGAGCTCGGTGGCGTCCGCGTCGGCCAGCTGCACATCGAGCGCCCTGTCGTGCAAGCTTGTCCGCGCGCGGTGGCACAGTGCCAAAAGTAGCCGTCGAGGCTCCGCGGTCAGCACGCCGCGCCACAAGCCACTGTCGCTGCCGACGCATACAGCTTGATCAAAGGGCTCATCGCCGGTACGCGCGTGATGTTCCATGGCACACGCGGTGCCGCGTCGCTCGACCACGAGGTTCGCAGGCAGTCGCGCCAGCGGAACTCCGATCCGGGCGCCTTCCGAGGTCGAGCCAACCTGGATCCGGCAACCGTTCCATAGCCCCGTCACCTGATCTGCCGTTCCCGGCGCGCCGGTAAACATGCACGCACACGGCTGTGCGTTCTCCAGCCGTTGCTTCACGCGGCCGAGTCCCGAGGACGATCGCACCACGTCGACCGCGACGAGCACCATGTACGGACCTAAGCCGATCCACACACCTTGTCGGCCAAACTCGATGAACCCGACGATCGACAACCCGACGAGCCCGACGATCAAACCGCGACGCAACGCGCGCTTCCTGCTGAGACGGTGCTGCATCACGCCCGCGCGGGCTACGGCTTCCTGGGTATTGGACACCATGGTCACGATGAGTCGGGCGCTTGTGTACCCAGACTATACGCCCTGCCCGCTCCGCCGAGGCCTTGCACTGCCGTCGTGTAGCGGTGCGGTCGGTCCGGCGCTCACGACCTCGGCCGAATCGCCGATGCCTTACAGCGCTACGCCCGCGTCAGGTGCATCCGCCAGTTGGTCTCCCAGGTGCTGCCGTCGTCGGTGGAGAACGCCTGCTGCCAGAGGGCGCTGGTGGGGGTGATGTCGGACCAGAGGAAGCGAGCGAGGACCGGGGTGCCTTGGTGGCTATCGCGGCCGTAGAACGTGCCGACGCCGGCTTCGAAGCGGCCGACGACCGGGGGATCGAGGAGGCCGGTGCGATTGCTGGCCCAGTAGATGCTCCACTCTTTGCGCGCGAGGTCGAACAGCCGGAGGGTCATGCCGCGGAAGCCGCCGTTCCAGTCGGTGGTGAACTCGTCCATGTTGCCGACACCGCCGAGGATCGGGCGGCAGTCGTTGGTGGCGTGGAAGGTCTCCCAGTCGGTGGAGCCGACGAGGCGGGCGGCGAGGCGTTCGCTGCGCACGAGGAAGCGGCCGTGGAGGAAGTCGAAGTCGTTCATCGGGCCATGATCGCGGGGGGCGATGACAGCCTTATGTCAGGAATGTCGGGTCCGTGGAGGTCGATTGCCGGCGCCGAACGCGACGTGGGCCGGGACGAGCTTTTCAGTCGACGGCGGTGTTCTCGTAGAGGACCAGGACGCGGTCGGGGACGGATTGGCCGGTCGTGTGAAACTCCGCCGAGTACTATCGATCTCCGAATTCCTAATTGGATATAAAAAATGAAGCGCGGGGTTCCGGTCGTGTTTTCGGGGCAGGAGACTAGATATCTTGCTCGAGACGCTCTCGCTTCTTGGTCGCAGGAGCGGGCGCGCTCGTCGGTCGCCTGACCGAGGGCTCGGCGGGCGAAGCCGCCGCTGGCGCGATCGTCGCCGGCCGGCCAGATCCGGCGCCGGGTGCGGCTTGGCCCGGGGAGCCGCCGGCCGGTGGATGCGCGGCTGAATGCACGGGCGGGGCCGCCGGGGCGGCGGACGGAACAGCCGCCGGGGCGGCGGACGGAACAGCCGCTGGTGCCGCGGACGGAAGCGCCGGGGCCGCGGACGGCTGGGCAATGGCGCCCGCCGGTGCGTGGACGACCGGCGGTGGGGTAACGACCGTCGCCGACGGCGGAGGCGTGACCGGCGGCGCGGGATGGTCGCTGCTCGGTGGCGGCGCGGGCCTCGAGGCGGCGCCCGCTGGCGGGGTCGATGACCCGCCCGGCGCCGCGCGGCCTCCGAACAGCGCGACCAGGCCGATCACGCCCGCGACCACGGCGCCGGCGATCGCCAGCCCGAGCCGCGCGCGCGACCGCGACCACGACCACGACCACGGGCGCGACCACGGGCGCGACCACGGGCGCGACCATGGGCGCTTCGGTGGAGCGCTGGCCTCGCCCGAGGCGTTCGAGATCGTCGTGGTCACGGCGGCGACGGACCGAGCCGTAGGCCGGGTGCCCGCGAGTACCGCCGCCGCCGCGGTCGACTGCGGCGCCGACCTCCGCCTGGGAGAGGCGGGCCGCGCGATCGCGGCGAGCAGCTGCGTGAGCTCCTTGGCGCTCTGCACCCGCCGGTCGGGCTGCTTCGACAGGAGCCTCATGATCAGCGCCTCGGCCTCCGGGGACAACTTGCCGATGTGATGCGATGGCGGCTCCGGCTGGACGAACTGATGCATGCCGATGACTTCGCCGGCACCCGTGGCGAGAAACGGCGGCCGCCCCGTGACGAGCTCGTAGAAGATGCAGCCGATCGAGTACAGATCAGAGCGATAGTCGACGTCGCGATTCCCATTGCACTGCTCGGGAGACATGTACGCAGGTGTCCCCATCACGGTGCCAGTCGCGGTGGCATTTCCCGCGGCGCCGAAGTCGATCAGCTTCGCGATACCGAAGTCGAGGATCTTGGTGCGCTCGCCGAGGAACGAATCTGGATCCGGGATCACGAAGATGTTGTCGGGCTTGAGGTCGCGGTGAACGACGCCCTTCTCGTGAGCCGCGGACAGCGCGGCGCAGATGCTGCGCAGGAGCAACGCGGCTTCCACCTCGGCGATCGGTCCGCGAGCGCGCACCCGATCGGAGAGCGGGATCCCCTCGAGGAACTCCATGACCAGATAGGCGTGACCTGACGGCATGTAGCCGAAGTCGAAGATCTCGACGATCCCCGGGTGCTTGATCGCGGTGGTGGCCTTCGCCTCGTTGAAGAATCGGCTGACGATGTCGCGATTGGCGTACAGCTCGGAATGCAGGATCTTGACCGCAGCGAGCTGGCTCGTCTGGGTGTGCTCGGCGCGATAGACCGTCCCCATGCCACCGGCACTGAGCGTCTCGAGGATGCGGTAGCTACCGACGATGGTTCCCTTCACCAGGCGCGAATGATAGTGCAATCCACGGTCGGACGGGCGCGAGATCCCAGAACATCCGACGTGCCGCATCCCGCGGCATTGACCGGCGTGTGCCGCGCCCACGCGCTGCCGCGCGATGTGCTGCCACGCGATGTGCCGCGATCGATGACATGGGCCACGAGCGTGATCGGTTGCCAGGTGCCGTCAGCCGCGGAATCGAGCGCCGTTCAATCGCCGTCGTGATCCGACAACCCAGCTAGGAGTGCGCTGGCGACTTCACTCGTCGCTGCCGCAAGATTCCGGCGTCGGTGGATCACACGGTGCCGCTGCCATGTGCGTTCCCGTGCTACCAGCTAGCCGCCGCCCAGGACTATACGTTCAAGACGTACGTCAACTCCATCGCGGTCCGGCGGTCCAGCTGCGATGCGACGCCGATCACGCCCCGTGGCGACAGGCTACTTCAGCACACCGTGAAACGTGCGCGCGTCGCCAGGGCCGATGCGGTTGCCGACCAGGGGTGCACCGAGCCAGTAGCCGTCGAGGCGCATGCGCACGGCGTGGCCGGACTTGATCACGAAGCTGATGCGGCCATCGGGTGCCGAGCGGGTGGCGAACGTACCGTCGGCTTGCTTGAGCAAGCGCTCGGGGCCGTCGCCCAGGGCCTGGACCATCAGGCCATCGCCTTCGTCGAACACGCGGAACGTGCGGCGGTACTGGATGAACGAGTCGTGGTAGCCGTCGGTGGCGCGCTCCAGGGCCAGGACGAAGCTGCCGGCGAGCTGGCTGCGCTCGGGCAAGCTGACGGGCTTGTCGTCGAGCGGCTTGGTCATGGTGGCGGACGGCGGCGGGCGCGGTGGGGACAGCGCCGGCAGGCCGAGCACCTCGCGGGCGAGCGCGCGACCGATCTCGTGGGCGTTCTGGCCCTCGGTGTTGGTGAGCACAACGATCGTCAAGCTGTCGTCTGGATAGTCGTAGAGGCTGCCGCTGTAGCCCATCAGCGAGCCGTGCTGACCGAGCGTCCGGTGATCTGCTTCGTACCCCAGGCTCACCGCGAGCCCGTAGGACGCCTTGGGATCCTTGGTGCTCATGTGCACCGCGGCGCCTTCGGCGGTGGTCATCATCGCGAACGTCTTGGGCTCGACGAGGCGCTTGTCGGCGATCGCCTTCCACAGCTGATAGAGATCGCCGACGGTGCTACAGAATCGCAGATCGGCATTGTACGCGGCGGCGTTCTCGTGGGCCGGTACGTAGCTGGTCTCGAAGTAGTGATAGGCGTGAGCGAGCCCGCGGACCAGCGAGAGGTCATCGCAGTAGGTCGTCGATGTCACACCGGCCGGCGCAATGATGTGTTGCTGGACGTAGGTGGCATAACTCTGGCTGGTGATCCGCTCCACGACCGTGACCAGGAGCTGGAAGCCGGAGATCGACCAATCCCACTTCTTGCCAGGCTCGTTGACCCACTTCTTGCCGGCGTAGAGCGCCATCACCTCGTCGATCGCCTTGGGTTGCCGGCTGGTCGACTCGATGGGATCGCCGAGATAGTGATAGTCGACGATTCCGGAGGTGTGATTGAGCAGCTGCCGGATCGTGACGCGATGGCCCTGCATCGGCAGCTCGGGGACGTATCTGGAGATGTCGTCGTCGAGTGCCAGCTGGCCGTGCTCGACGAGCTGCATGACCGCGATGCCGGTGAACGGCAGCATCGGCCCGACCACGTGATAGGCGGTCTCGTTCTTCGCCGGGACTTCGAGGCCGAGCTCGGCGAAGCCATAGCCTTTGTGCAGCAGGATCTTGCCGCGCTGGGCGACGAGCACCGAGGCCCCGACCACACGCTGTTGCGCGACCATGCGCTGAGCCACCGCGTCGAGGCCGGCCGTGGTCGGCTCCGCCCGGGATGCGCCGATCGCGGCGATCTGAAGCACCACCGCCGCGGCAATCGTCATCGAGATGATCCGTTCGCGCATCGCTCACCTCCGTCCGTGAGCGGGCAATCTACCAGCTCGGCTTGCGCGACCGTGCGGCGCGCACGAACATCAGCCGCGGTGGCCAAAGATCGCGGTCCCGACCCGGATGTGGGTCGCACCGCAGGCGATGGCGACCTCGAAGTCATGGCTCATGCCCATCGACAGCACCGGGAGTGGGCGGCCGAGGTCGTCGCGCAGCCGATCGCGCAGCGCGCGCAGGCCTTCGAAGTACGGCTGGCCCGCCCAGGCGTCGTCCGACGGCGGCGGCATCGTCATGAGGCCGGCGAGCGAGCAGCCGCCCACCGCGGCGAGTGCGCGGGCGAGCGCGGGGGCCGACTCGGCGGTGACGCCGCCCTTGGTGTCCTCGCCGGCGAGGTTGACCGCGAGCAGGATCGGCTGGACGACGCCGCCGGCGCGCTTGCCGAGCTCTTCGGCGAGCTCCACGGTATCGACCGCATGGACCAGCGCGACGCGGCCGGCGACCAGCTTGGCCTTGTTGCGCTGCAGGCGGCCGATGAAGTGCCAGCGGATCGCGTGCGGCGGCGCCGCGGCGCCGAGCTCTGTGAACTTGGTCGCGAGCTCCTGGGCGTAGTTCTCGCCGAAGTCGGTGGCACCGGCGGCGAGCGCCTCGCGGATCGCATCGGCCGGGTGGGTCTTGGACACCGCGATGACGGTGACGTCACCGAGCGGCCGACCCGCGCGCTCGCAGGCGGCTGCGACGCGGGCCTGCACGGCCTGCCAGCGCACCGCGATCGTCATGACGGCGTCCCCTGGACGAACGCCGGCTGCGGCGCACCGGCCTCGCGCAGCACCGCGACGACCTCGGCCAGTGGCAGGCCGATCACGTTGGTGACCGAGCCGCGAACCTGACGGACCAGCGCCGCGCCGATCCCTTGCAGGGCGTACGCGCCGGCCTTGCCGCGCCACTCGCCGCACGCGACGTAGTCCACCACGGCCTGGGCATCGAAGTCGGTCATCACGACGTCGGTTGCCACGAGTCCGTCGCGCAGGCACGCGCAGCCGCCCTGCTCGCCGACCAGCACAAACGCGGTGAGCACCTGGTGGGTGCGCCCCGACAGCCGGCGCAGCATCGCCGCCGCCTCGTCGGCGGTGTCGGCCTTGCCGAGGATCGCGCCATCGATGGTCACGGTGGTGTCGGCGGCCAGCACCCAGCGCGGGCCGGGCCGGGCCACCGCGACCGCCTTGGCGCGGGCGATCCGGGCGACGTACGCGCCGGGGGGCTCGCCGTCGTGGGGGCGCTCGTCGATATCGGCCGGCGATACCTCGATCGCCAGGCCGATCCGCTCGAGCATCTCGCGCCGGCGAGGCGACGCCGAGGCCAGGATCAGCGGCAGGCTCACGCGGCCCGCTGCCGGCGCGGGTGGATCGCGGTGGCCGCGCAGCCGCCGAGGGGCGTCGTCGTCATGCGCCGCACTCCATCACAGCGGATCCGGCCGGTCAACGTCCGCGCAGGACGGCCGCCGTGGCACGATGCGGCGATGCGATGGCCTCGCGCGCTGGCGAACCTGCTCGCGGCTGGGCTGGTCGCCGGGCTCGCGGCGCCCGCGGCGGCGCACGTCGCCCCCGCGATCGGCGACAACAACCGGTACCTCAAGCTCACGCCGCTGGGAGATCGTGTCCGGCTGGCGTACACGGTGTTCTACGGCGAGGTCCCGGGCACCGGGATGAGGCAGGTGATCGACACCAACCACGACGGGACGATCGACAGCGCCGAGAGCGAGGTGTTCGGCGGCCAGCTCGCCAAGGACGTCGCCGCGGCGCTGGTGATCACGATCGATGGCGCGGCGCAGCCGGTCGCGTGGTCGCAAGTCATCGTGGGGCTTGGTACACCGCGGGTCGCGGCGAGCGCGTTCTCGGTCGATCTGGTCGCGTGGTTGTGCCTGCCGTCGCCGCGCGGGACGCATACGGTGATACTCCGCGATCACTACCCACTGGCACGGCCGGGCGAGACCGAAGTCAAGGCGGAGGACAGCCCTGGCGTGACGATCACCGCGTCGCGGATCGGCGGCGCCGAAGACGAGGCACACGACTACAAGCTGGTCGGGCCGAGCGGCGCGCTCGACACCGATGGGCTGGAGCTGCAGTTCACCGCGGGGGACAAGGCCCAGATCACGGCGGACGCGGTGTGCACGATCGCCCGGCCCCGGCTCGCGCTGCCGGCCGGGCTGATCGTCGGAGCAGGTGCGGCCCTCGCGTTCGTGCTGGCCGGCGCTGGCGCGCTGGTGATGCGTCGCCGGCGCCGCGTCGTCCGTGGGTCGCCACCCACGACGCGCGCGAAGCCGGCCGCGCGTTCGTAGTCATGCGGGACTCGCCCGATCGCTCGCGGGTGCGATGACACGGTGACACGGAGCGTGCGCCCCGCGTGTGCGTCGAGGCACGCTGGGACGCGAGCGCGGCGAGCCGGCGCGTCATGGTCCCCGTGGGCCGGCGATGATCCGCGAGCGGGCATCGGCATCCGGGCATCGACCGACGCATCGGCGCACGACCCACCCGGGGCTCACCGAGCGCCGGGCGCCCGTGCAACGACATCCGGCTGTGGCACGCACGATGCTCTTCCATCGGATCATGAAGCCCGTCCTGTTCATTGCGTTTCTCGGGCTGGGGCCCGCCCTCGCGGACCACGTCTCTGCCCTGCCGCCCTGCGCGGCACCCGCTACCACGATCGAGGCCGCGGCTACCCGTGGATCACCGTCCGTACCGGGTGCGCTCGCACGCGTGCCCTGTGGGGTGCCGTCGTGAGGTCCGTGACCATCGCGTCCACGCTCGCCGCGCTGCTTGCCGCGGCGCCCGCGTTGCCAGGCCCCCGACGTTGCCATCGGTGATCAGGCACAGCCGTACGCGGCCTCCGACGCCCGTCACCCCCCAGGATCCGGTCGATGAGCTCGCGTTCGACGACGACTCGTCGCGCGGGATCTCGCCGGTGGAATGATTCTGCCGAGCGTCACTGCCAGGAAGGAGACGACGAGTCGACGCGGCGGGTAGGTTTGGCGCTATGATGCGGTGGCATCACCGCAGGTCATGAAGAAGTTTCCAGACTTCGTACCGCCGACCAAAGTCAGTTATCTCGACCGCGGTCCGACGCTGCACGTCCGCAGATGTATCCTGCAAGCCGTCGACGATCCGACGCAAGAGTGGACGTTCGACAAGGAGGAGATACGCATCGGCTCGATGGACGACAACGACGTCGTGCTCGGCGACGATACGGTGTCGCGCTACCACTGCCGGATCGCCCAAGAGGACAACGGTTATGTGCTGTGTGACCAGCGATCGACCAATGGGACCTTCATCAACAAGGTCCGGATCCGCGAGGCATTCCTCAAGCCCGGGTCGATCGTCTCGGTCGGCCAGAGTCAGCTGCGGTTCAACGCCCGCGAAGAAGAAGTCCAGATCGTCCCGTCGCGCGCCGATCACTGTGGCGGCCTGATCGGCGGCAACAGCCGGATGCGCGAGATCTACTCGATCATCGAGAAGATCGCGCCGACCGCGACCACGGTGGTGATCGACGGTGAGACCGGCACCGGCAAGGAGGTCGTTGCCCAGGCGATCCATTCGCTGTCGCCGCGCGGCAAGAACGACCTCGTCGTGTTCGATTGCGGTGCGGTCCCGCCGAACCTGATCGAGAGCGAGCTGTTCGGCCACGAGAAGGGCAGCTTCACCGGGGCCGTGATGACGCGGCAGGGCTTGTTCGAGCAGGCCGACCACGGCACGCTGTTCCTCGACGAGCTCGGCGAGCTGCCGCTCGATCTGCAGCCGAAGCTGCTGCGCGCCCTCGAGCAGCGCGAGGTCCGGCGGGTCGGCTCCACCAAGCCGAGCAAGGTCGACGTCCGGATCATCGCGGCGACCAACCGCAACCTCGAGGACGAAGTCCGCGCGGGCCGGTTCCGCCAGGATCTGTTCTACCGGCTCAGCGTGGTGCGGCTGCACGTGCCCTCGCTGCGCGACCGCCGCGACGACATCCCGTTGCTGATGCAGCACTTCCTCGAGCACGGCGCGTTCAACCGCAAGCCGAACGCGCCCGGCGTGCGCGGCGTGTCGGGCGATGCGACCACCGCGCTGCAGAGCTATCCGTGGCCGGGCAACGTCCGCGAGCTGGTCAATGTCGTCGAGCGCGCGGTGTCGTTCTGCGACAGCGACACGATCGAGCTGCACGACCTGCCCGACTACATCCGCGCCGCGCGCGCCACGCCGCCCAAGGAGGCGGTGCTGCCGCGGCGAGCGAACGCGAACCCTCCCGGCGCCCCGGCCAGCCCCCCGGCGGGCACCTCGTCTGCCGCCCCGACCGTGTCGATGAACCGCCACGCGCCGGCCCCGCCGCCGCCCGACGAGCTGCTCGCCGAAGGCGTCACGTTCAAGGATGCCAAGGAGCGCTGGGTCGCCTCGTTCGAGCGCGACTACATCCTGCAGCTGCTGCGGCGCAATAGCGGCAACATCTCGCATGCCGCGCGCGCCGCCGACATCGACCGCAAATACTTCCGGAAGCTGATGAAGAAGTACGACATCGAGGCCGCCGGTGTCGACGATGCCGACGACGAATAGCCGGCCTCCGGCGGAGGCAGCCGCACAGCTCCTTGCCGAAGCCGACCCGGGGGCCGACGACGAGCCCGAGCTCGCCACCGAGCTGGCGGTCGACAGCTTCAGCCTGCCGCCCGGCGCCGATCCCAGCCTGGACTGGGGTCAGCGCGCCCACCTGTATCCCGATGGCTCGCCGCGGATCATCGAACGCCACCTGGTGGTGCCGCCCGAGCTCGCTGGGCTGCGCCTCGATCACTTCGTCAAGACCCAGATCCCGCGGCTGTCGCGCACGCGGATCCAGGCGATCATCGACGGCCAGCTCCGCCGCGCGGACGACTACGCGCCCAAACCGGCCACCATCGTCGCCGCGAACGACCACTACGTCATCCGCCGGCCGGCGCAGCCCGAGCCAGCCTGCCCGCGCACGTTCGGGGTGCTGGCCACCGATCCGCGGTTCTACGTCATCGACAAGCCCGCCGGCCTGCCGGTGCACGCGTCGGCGAAGTTCTACTTCAACACGCTGACCCGCGTGCTCGCCGAGCGATTTCCCGACGAGCCCGAGCTCCAGATCTGCCACCGGCTCGACCGCGAGACCTCGGGCTGCCTGGTCGTCGCGCGCGACCGCGCCGCGGCCTCGACGATCAAGCAAGCGTTCGCGACCAAGGCGCGGGTCGCCAAGCAGTACCTCGCGATCGTCCACGGCCAGCCGCCGTGGGACGCCGAGCGAACGATCGACGTCCCGCTGCGTGTCGCCGTACCCGGCGATCCCACCAAGCTGCTCCACGTCCGCATGATGGCGGGCCCCGGGGGGCTCGAGGCGATCACGCGGGTCCGCGTCGAGCGCCGCACCGCCGACTACGCGGTCGTGCGCTGCACGCTGGTGACCGGGCGGCAGCACCAGATCCGCGCCCACCTCGCGGCGGCCGGGTTTCCGATCGTCGGCGACAAGCTGTACGCGCATGGCGACGACGCGTTCCTGCGGTTCTGTAACGACGGCCTCGTGCCCGAGCTCGCGCAGCTGTTCGTGCTGCCGCGCCACGCGCTGCATGCCGCGCGCGTGAGCTTTCCGCACCCCGATGGCCCGAGCGGCCCGATCACCGCGGAGGCGCCGCTGCCCGACGACCTCGTGCGGTTGCTCAGTACATGACCGCCAGCGTCGCCGAGCCGCCGAAGTAGCTATCGAGCGCCTGGCTCACGTCGACCGTCATCGGGTTGCCATCGCGGTTGTTCGACAGCGCGCCATTGCCGTCGAACGTGAGGTTCAGCTGCTTGCCCTCGACGGCGAACCGGAACGCGACCCGGTTGCCGAAGATCAGCTCGAAGCCCGCGGAGCCGGCGCCGCCGTACAGCTTGGTGGTGCCGTACTGATCGGGCTGCTGAATCGACCCGGCGCTGAGGATCAGCAGGCCGCGGCCCTCGAGCGTGAAGGCAAACCAGCGCCCCAGCGGCAGACGGAACGCGAGGCCGGGGTCAAACATCCGGTAGTCGACGTCCGGAAGATCGAGCGAGGACGCGTTCGCCAGGCCGCTGCGGTCGACCGTGTAGGTCTGGGCGGCGTATCCAGCGCCCAGGGTCAGGGTCGGGCTGGTCGCGGTGTGGCCGAACCCGATCCGGTAGCGCAGGCCGACCGAGTAGTGGCGCTCCGTGGCCTTGAGCTGGACCGTCGGCTCGGCCGCCGAGCTCAGGTTGAACGGCATGGTCTGGTCGACGTCGCCCGCGATGCCCAAGCCGGCGAGCCAGCTGTGCGGATCGCCGAACGCGAACGGATAGAGCTCACCTTCGAACCGCGCACCTGGCGCCGGATTGTCGGTGAAGTTCTGCGGGGCGTTGATGCCGTTGGTCTGGAATTGCAGGTTGCGCTGGGCAACCGAGACGCCGAGATCAGCGCGCGCCGCGACGAAGTTAGCGCTGTGGGGACTGGCGGCCTTGGCCGGCTCGAACTGCACGCGCACCGCTGGCCCCGCCGCGGCCACGGTATCGTCGTCGCGACTGGCGACGCGCTCGGGCGCGCGCTGCGTCCCCTCACCGGACTCGGGCTGATACTCCTTCGCGGCCGCGAACACGGCGTTGGTGTCACGGGGGTCCTTGGCAGCGGCGAGCTTCGGCGGCTCCGCCGGCTTGGCGACCGGCGCCGGGGGCTCCGCGACGACCGGCGGCTCGACCACCGGCGCTGCCACGGGGCTGCCGGCGGGCTTGCTCACTGGCGCATCGGCCACGACCGGGCGGGCGGCCTTGCTCGCCGGGCTGGTCACCGGGCCGTCGGCGGAGGCCGCGCCGTCGGCGTTGCCCGGCGGCTTCGCCTTGGGCTTCTTCTTCGCGACGAGCTCTGCGTCCACCGCGTCCGGCTTCTTGCCCGTCACCGCGGTCTTGGTCGCGGTCACCGAGGCGGCCGCCGCCACCGGCTTGGCCGCGGCGCCGGGCGCCGGCGGGCCCATGACCTTGTTCGCGGCCGGCACGTCGCTCTCGGATGAAACGACCGCGGCGAGCTGGGCCATCACCGTGGTGCGGATCAGCGTGCGAAACTTGGCCGATTGCGCATTGCCGACCTGGACGGTGAATGGCTTGCCGCGCTGGCCATTGGCGAAGATCGTGAATCGCATCTTGCGCTCGCGACGGTCGTACGCGGTTCGAACGATCGCGTCGACGTCGAGCGCCGCGGCGAGCCGCTCGACGTCGCCATCGGCGAGCTTGTCCTCGAGCCCGAGCTTGCCGCTCGTGAAGTTGACCTGGCGTGCCGACACGATGTCGAGCTCGGCGTCCTCGAGCGCGGCGGTGACGGCCTTGCCGACTCCGTTGGCGTCACCCTCGATCTTGGTCAGCGCGATCTTGGGAGGACGCGCCAGCGCGTCGCTGGAACCCGCGGCTCCGGCCACCAGGAGGACGGCAACGAGAGGCGTGATTCGCATTGCGTAACGCGTTGCAACGCATATGCCGCGCCAGGTTCTTGTCGCCGCACCACGTTACGCAGCGTTGGTCTTCGATCCTCCGCGATCCCTGACTCCAGAGAGGACTCGGGTCGCCACCCGGTGGAGTGTGCGGAGGACGTCAGTCGCCACCCTGTGAACAGTCTCAGGAATCCTGCACAAGCCGATCGAAACCTGATATAATGAAAATGCGAAGAGTTGTGGAATGCGACACGTGATGTCCCGGTTGACGGCGCATGCGCAGTCCTGGGGAACCCGCTAACGCGTCTCGCATCGTCGCCGCCATCGCGGTCATCGCAGCCATCGCCGCCGGAGCCTGGTGGTGGGCCCACCGGCCGTCAGGAGACCGCCCGGCGACCCGCGCGGCGACCGAGGCGCGCGGATCGGCCGCCGCCTCGTCGGCACCGGCCGCCGCGCTGGTTCCCGGTAGCCCCGCGCAGCTGATCGTCACCGTGATCGACGACCACGGCCCGCTCGCGGGTGCGACCGTGCGGCTGGCGCCCGGCGATGGCGAGATCCTCGTGGTCACGACCGGCGCCGACGGCACGGCCCACGCGGACGCGCTCGAACCCGGGGCCTGGACCGTCAGCGCGTCGGCGATCGAGCACGTGCCCGCCGCGCTACCCGCCCAGCAGCTCGCGGCCGGCGCGCGCGAGGCCCTCACGATCAAGCTGTCAGCCGGTGGTCGGGCACTGACGGGCACGGTGGTCGACGCCTCCGGTGGCCCGATCGCCGGCGCGCGGATCGACGCGGCGCGGCTCACCAAGGGGGTACGTCCCGGCACAACCGTGTCGACGACCGTGACCGGCACGGACGGGAAGTACCGGCTGACCGTGGCGGAAGGCGCGCTCCTGGTGGCGGTCGCGAGCCCTGACTACGCACCGCAATCCCGCGTCGTCGAGGTCGGTCCGGCGGGCGCAGTCGCCGACTTCTCGCTCGTCCCCGGTGGCGTGATCGAAGGCGTGGTTCGCGACGAGCGCACCAAGGAGCCCGTCGCCGCGGCGCGCGTGGTCGCCCGGCGCGACAGCCCGGCGACGCTGCTCGCCGAGACCGCCAGGCGCCGCGCGGTGTCCGGACCCGACGGCCGGTTCCGGCTCGGCGGACTGCGGCCGGGTGCCTGGGAGGTCACCGCCACCGCGCAGGCACGTCATTCGAAGGCGCAGACGATCGTCGGGCTGGGCGTCGCGGAGCAGGTCAGCGACATCGAGCTCCTGATCGGCGCGGGGCCCGTGATCCGCGGCCACGTCGTCGATGAGGCCGGCGCCCCCGCAGCGAGCGCGGTCGTCCACGCGGTCACCCGCGGCAATGCCAGCGACGCCACGGTCGACGCGGTGGGCGCGTTCGTGCTCGACGGCCTGTTGCCCGGCGAGTACGTCCTCGTCGGCGGCGGCGAGGGCTACCTGCCCGCGGGGCGCGCGCAGGTCGCGTTCGGCGACCAGGATGTCGATGGCATCATCGTCACGGTCAAGCGCGGCCTCACCATCACCGGTCACGTCGAGCCGCGCCAGCCCTGCGAGATCCAGGTCGACACCACCGCGTCCGCCGGCGACCTGATGACGATCTCCACCGCCGCGTCCAGCGGCGCCGACGGTGCGTTCGCGATCGGCCCGGTCCGCGACGGCCACGCGAGGCTATCGGCGCGGTGCGCGAGCGGTGACCAGGGCGAGGTGACCGTCCAGGCGTCGCCGGGCATGCCAGACACGATCCTCAAGGTCGCGCCCGGTGCCTCGATCGCCGGGCGCATCACCGACGGCGAAGGCAAGCCGGTCGCCGGCACCGGCGTGGCCGCGAGCGAGGTGTCGAACGGCGACCACACCGTGATCACCAACGGCATGATCACCAGCGGCGTGCACGGCCTGACCGACGCGGCCGGCGCCTACAAGCTCGAGGGCCTGGCCGCCGGCTCGTATCGCGTCGCCGCCCTCGACCGCGGTAGGCCCCTGCGCCTGCGCTCGCGGCCTCCCACGGTCGCGCTCGCGGTCAACGAGCACAGGACGGGCGTGGATCTCGTGGTCGACCGAGCGAACGGGGCGATCACCGGCACCGTCACCGGCCCCGACGGCCGACCGCTCGCCGACGCCTGGGTCTCGGCGCAGCAGGACATGCAGTCGCTGCTCGGCGCCCAGCGCTCGGACCCGGCTACGGCGGGTCCGAGCGGGTCGATGACGAGCCTCATCGAGGCGCGCGACGGCGGCCAGGGCGATGCGCCCGACAGCGCGGTCCCACCGGCGCTCAGCGATGCCCAGGGCCACTACGAGCTCCGCGGCTTGCCGCACGCGACGTACATCGTGGTCGCCGAGGCGCAGCGCGGCCAGCTCCGCGCGCGCGCCACCGGCATCCAGCCCGACGCGACCGTCGACCTCCGCGCGCTCGGCGTCACGTCGTTGACCGGCCACGTCACCGGTCCGGCAGGCCCCACCGCGCTGTTCTCGGTCGACCTCGACGGTCCGACCCGTGCGACGCGCAGCTTCACGGACGGCACCTACTCGTTCGCGCGCGTCGACCCGGGTTCGTACACCGTGCGCGTCCAGTCGCGCGATGGCAACGGCCAGGCGACGGTCACGGTGACGCCTGACCAGCCAGCCACGCTCGACATCACGCTCGCGGCGAACGCCGTCGTGATCGGCAAGGTCGTGGATGCCACCGGTGCGCCGGTCGCAGGCCAGGCGATCGCGCTGGTTCCCGATACCGGCGGCGCCCTGACGATCCAGCTCGACGGCCCCGCCCCCACGACCGCGGCCGACGGCAGCTTCCGCCTCGAGCACCGCGCCGAGCGCTGCGCCGTGATCGTCCTGGGGCCGCCGCCGCCGATCAGCAGGCGCGGCCTCGTCCTCGAGCCCGGCAAGACGCTCGACGTTGGAACGATCAGGGTGGACGCTGCCAGCTCCGGCCCGCCCAAAACGCCGTGACGCCCCAGGCAGCGAGCTCCACCGGGGTGCCGATACCCCACGCGATCTTGCGATGTTGCGTGGTTCGCGGGTGGCACGGCGCACGCTGTATCCGCTCGGCATGTGGCTCGAATCCTACGCACTGAGCATCGCCGGCCGCCGTCCCAACAACGAAGACGCGATCTGCGCGAATCCCGATCTCGGCCTGTTCGTCGTCGCCGGCGCGCTCGTCGAGGCGGCCTACGCCGCGGGCTCGCGCGACAACATCTCGGCGGTGGTGGTGCGCGTCCGGTGAGCCGAGCCGGCGATCGGCTGCGTACGCGGCGCGGCCGGCGTGGTCTCCGGCACGTAGCGAACCGCGATCCCGCGTCCCGTGAGCGGTCAGTCGTCGCGGTCGACCGGGTCGTCGCCTCGGTCTTCGATCAGGCCGTGCTTGCGCGCGAGCGTGCGCAGGTGCTTGCGATCGATGCCCGACGCGCGCGACGCGGCCGACAGGTTGTCGCCGGTGCGCGCGAGGACGTCGGCGAGGTAGCGGCGCTCGAGCTCGTGGAGCACCAGCGCCTTGGCCTCGGCGTACGGCAGGTCGCTGCGGACCGCGAGCCCGTCTCCGGCGGCGGCGCCGTGCTGCCCCGGATCGATCCGGATCACCAGATCGGCGAACCGCTGCGCGCCGGGGGCCAGCGCGATCGCGCGATCGATCACGTTGCGCAGCTCGCGGACATTGCCCGGCCAGCTGTGCGCGATCAGCCGATCGAGGTTGGCGCCGCGCGGCACCTCGTCGGTCAAGCCGCGGCGGCGCACCAGCTCGCGCACCAGGATCGCGAGATCCTCGCGCCGCGTCCGCAGCGGCGGCAGCCCGACGCGGACGACCGCGAGCCGGTACAGCAGATCGGGGCGGAACCGGCCCGCCGCGACCTCGGCGTCGATGTCGTCGCGCGACGCGATCCGCGGCGGCGCCGACCTCGCGGGCCTCGCGCCCGACCTCGCAGCGATCGCGGCGCGCACGCTCGCGTTCGAAGCCGGCGACCGCTACCGCTCGGTCGACGATCTCCGGCGCGCCGTCGCCGCTGCGCAGACGCACCGCGCCCCGGTCACCGCCGGCGAGCTCGGCGACTGGGTCCAGTCGCGGATCATCGCGGCCGTCGGGTCGCGGTAGATCCGGCACGCGGCCGCGCCAGCCCCACGCGCCCTGCCGCCACGGTCACGGCGCCCATCGTCTGCGGCGCGGCGCGGCCCGGCGCGGCTCACAACAGCGGGCACCCGACGTCCGCGCGCCGGACGTCGACGTCGTAATGGATCGTGATCGGCGCGGCCTGCTCGATGCTTTTCACGAACAGGCTGCCGAACACCGTGGCCGGCCCCGACAGCGCGACCGCCGCCCGCGGCGCGTAGAAGTTGGTGGCGAGCTCCGAGTCGCCGCTCAGGTTGATCGTGCCGGTGCCGCCGACGTAGACCCGCGTGCGCGCCGGGTGATCGGCGCGGCCGATGACGATGGCCTGGTTACTCGACAGCAGGCCCCCGATCATCAGATCGAGCTCGGCGTCCTCGGTCTCGAGCTCGACCGTGAACGGCGCGGTGAGCGACAGGTCGCCATCGACCAGCAGCGCGGCCCGCCCGGTGACCCGCAGCGTCAGCGCGCCATCGCCGCGCACCGGGCCGACGTAGTAGATGCCGCACGGCAGATCGAGCGTGACCGCGCCGTGGTAGTCGGTGAGCCGGTCGGGAGTCAGGCCGATCACCGCGTCCTGGTTGTCGGTGGCGTGGGCCGCGACGAACGCCGCGATGTCGACGAGATCGGACGCGCCGCACGCGCACGGCGGCTCGATCGTGACCGGCGTGCGCACGGTGGATCCCGCGGTCACCACGCCGGCGATCGTCGCCTCGGCCGGGATCTCGAGCGTGCCGGCGACGGTCAGCGCGTCGAGATCGACGTTGCCGGCGAGGTGGGCGTCGCCACCCGACGTCACGCTCGCACCGGCGCCGAGCGGGCCGCCGATGTCGAGATCATGAGCGACGTGGAGATCCGCTTGCACCGTGGCGCCCGCCGTCCCCGCCACCGCGAGCGCACCATGAATATTGATGACGGCGTTGCTGCGCAGCCCGCCGTCGACCCCGACGTTGCCCTCGGTGCCGCCCGGCACATAGGGGCCCAGGCTGCTGTCGAACGAGTCGGTGTCGAGCGTGGTCGCCGTCGCGTAGCCTTCGCACGTGCACAGCGCGCGGTCGAACGTGAGGACCGCGACGGTGCCGGTGCACACCGAGTCGGCCGCGCCGTCGCTATCGCCGAGCGTGATGCCATCGCCGACCAGGATCACCGGTCCGGCGCTCTGGCAGTAGGCCGGGGTCTGGACACCCGCGTCGGCCGCCGTCGTGGCGACGATGTCGCGCGACGAGCACGCCGCGAGGACGCCGCACGCGAGCGCAACCCAGGGCGATGCCGGCGACGACCACGCTCGGTTCACGGCTGTGCCTCGAGCTCCCCTCGCCGGGCACGCGCGCGCGCCGCGCGAGGCGACCCGGCGTGATGCGCGAGAAAGTCGTCGAGCGCGGCGGCCTCGGCGGCGCGATCGCCGGTCGCGCGCGTCGACTCGGCCAGCCCCCACCGGGCATCCTCGGCGAGCGCATCGCCGGGCCCGGCCGCGAGCGCCGCGCGGAACCGGCGAATCGCGCCGGCGGGATCGCCGAGGTGCTCGAGGTGGATGCTCGCCGACGCCACCAGGGCCGCCTGCACCGCGAGGTCGGCGTGCGGCCCCGCCACCACGCGGGCGTACAGCGCATCTGCCGTGCGCCAGTGATGCGACGCGCGCGCCGCATTGGCCGAGGCCAGCAGGTCTTCCGGCGCGATGGCGATCGTGGGCGCGGCGGGACGAGGCGCGTGCGCGTGCCCGGCCCCCGGCTTGCCGGGCTTCGGACGCCGCGGCGGTGGCTCGCTCACCGGCGGCACCGAGATCTCGACAGGCGGCTCGGCGACCGTCGGCTCGGCCGGCGGCGGGCTCGGCGGTGGCTCGGCGACCGGCGGCTCGGCCGGCGGCGGCTCGCTCGGCGCGGGTACCCCCGGCGCAACGATCGCGGGTGCCGGCGCACGTACGAGCGCTCGGCTGTCGCCCGGCGCGCGCAGCGCGACCCACGTGCCCAGCGCGACCGCCACCGCACCGCCGGCGATGAGCGCCAGCTTGCCGATCGCAACCCCCTTGGTCGCCGCCGCGGCAGCGGCGTGTCCCGCACCCGGTCCACCGGCATCCGGTCCACCGGCACGCGGACCCGCCGGCGGGGGAAACCCCGCGCCACCGAGCGCTCCGGCGATCAGCGCCGCGGCCAGCGCGTCGTCGACCGGGCGCGCTGGACCGGGTCCATCGTCGAGCTGGAACATTTGACCTAACGTTTGATCGGATAGATCACGCATCGCGTTCTCCCAGCGCCTCACGAAGCGCTGCCTTGCCGAGCCGCAGCCTGCTCCGCACCGTCTCGAACGGCGCGGCCACCGCCTCTGCGATCTCGGGGACCGTCATCCCGACCGCGAAATGGAGGACCAGCGACTCGCGCTGATCCATGGGCAACTGATCGAGCGCCTGCGCGAGCTCGCGGCGCAGCACGTAGGCCTCGCCACCGGCGTCTCCGCCGCGCTCGGCGTCGCCGTCGATCGCCGACCGCTCGCCCGGCTGGGTCTCCGCGCGCAGCCGCCGGATCGCCGCAAACGCAGTCCGCGCCACGACGCGATCGACCCACGACTCGAACCGGCCGTCGCCGCGAAACGTCCCGAGCCCGCGCAGCACCGCGATCAGCGCCTCCTGCGCCACATCATCGACGCGCGAGTCGCCGCGCAGCAGATAGCGGACGAGGTTTCGGACCCGCGGCAAGAGCTCGCGACACAGCTGCTGCGCCGCCATGCGATCGCCCCCGGCCGCGGCGAAGATCCGCGGATCGACGACCGGGGTGGCAAGCGCAGACGTCATCTCACCTCGATAGAGCATGACGCAGTGCAAAGCGGGTCACACGATCCTTCGCGACCGCACCCGATCAAGGTAACCCCGCGACCACACTCAGACCGAACCGCGGCTGAGCCGTCCGGATCTTCCCGAGCGAGACCACCTCGGACCCGCGCGCCAGCGCGAGCTCGGGCGCGCCGAGCACCACATCGAGGCCGACCGCCGCGTCGATCCCGACGTGCCAGTCGCGCGATCGCCACTGCCACCGGATGTCCGGACCGGCGACGAACGCGGGGGTGATCACCGCCGGCGTCGGCGCGAACCCGGCGGACGTCGTGACCGTGGTCCGGTGATAGGCCAGCGCCCCCGCCGACACGCCGAACGCAAAGCCGGCCGCGCGGCGCTCGATCCCCAGCGTGGCGCCGCTACGCGACAGCTCGATCGCCACCCCGCTCGCCACCCCGCCCGCCGCGTCGTGGCGCAGCGACGGACCGAGCGACAGCGCGAGTCCCGCCGCCCACGATCCACGCGTCACCACCGTGCGCTGCGCGATCGCCTGTGCGCCGGCGTCGGCACCGGCGTCGAGCGCCACCTGCCAGCCGATCATGAGCTCGAACCCCGTGCGGCGCGGTGCCAGAGAGACCGGCGCGGCGGCCGCGACCGCCGCGATCGCCACCGGCGGGACCTCGATCCCGATCGTGCCGCCTTCCTGGATCGCGCGGATCGCGCCGCGCGCGGCGACCGCGGCGGCCTCGGCCACGGCCGACGGGTTCGCCGCCGGGATCTCGCGCACGAACAGCCGGCGGTCCCCCGGGGTGGCGATCGCCACGGCGAGGCCCTCGTCGCGGGCGACGAACCAGACCACGGCGCGCGCCTCGTACCTCGCGGCGAGCCGGGCCGCGGCGGCGAGCTGAACGCCCAGCACCGGCTCGACCGCGCCGCGCGCGATCGTCACGTCGACGTCGAGGTCGGCGAGCTGACCGCGCAGCCGGGACACCGGCAGCGAATCACCGGGGCCCTCGCGCACCACGACGACGAGCGGACCGGCGATCGCCGGCGTGCCCGTCACGGCGACGACCGCCGCCATCGCGAGCACCACGGCCTTCATGCGCTCGTAGAATGCACCGGCGGCGCAACCGCGTCACGGTGGCACGACGCGGGATCCGCCGAATCGCGTGCGATACGAAAATGCCGGCGACGCAGTGCAGCGTCGCCGGCATCCGCCGTCCCACGAAGACTCGCGACTTCCTCTTCAGTGCAGGCCACCGGCGAGGAACCGGCGCAAGAAGCCGTGCGCGCCGACCCCGCCGAGCGAGTTGCAGGTCGGCGACGCCGAGCCGGGCGGGCAGTCGGTGTCACGGTCGTACGACCAGTAGTGCACGCCGGCCATGTTGTTGGCGATCGCGAACGCCGTCATCGTGTCGACGTTCTGCAGCGTGACGTGTTCGGCCTGGGTGTCGTTGCCGCCGATCATCGGCGTCAGCTCGATGTTCTTGAACGGCACGCCGGACTTGTCGCGCAGGTTGAACGCGGCCTGGAGGGCCGACTGCCCCATGTCGCAAACCCCGGCGTTGACCACGCAGTTGCCCGAGCTCGTCGCGCCGAAGTCCATCGTCATGAGGTTGACGGTGACGTAGCTGGGCCACGTCGACGGCGACCCGGTGAAGCCGAGCGTGCTGCGCACCGCTGCGAGGGTCGTCTCGCCGAGCGAGTTGAGGCCGCTCGCGATACCCGCGCCGAGCGACTGCGCCGTGGTCGCGCCGTTGTTGTTGGCGAGGGTCGCCAGCGTGAGGCTGAACCGCAGCCCCGGGTGCGTGTTGTGCGCCCCCTGCACGCGCCGGATCAGATCGCCCAGGATCTGCGCCGACTGGCCGCCCTCGATGTCGAAGTCGATGCCGATCAGGCCCGGGGTCGCCCACCGGCTGATGAAGGTCTCGAAGCCCGCGTCCGACGCACAGGTGAAGACGCCCGCCGCGCCGCCGGTCGACAGGATGTACTTGATGCCGGCCGCGTTGAGCTGCGCCGCGTTCGCCGCGGCCATCGCCGCCCCCGGCACGCCACCCCAGTTCTCGCTGCCGCACTCGCCGGTCGCAAACGCCAGCGTGATCGTCTTGCTGCCGTTGGCCAGCAGGTCCGTCGTCAGCGCCGTCGCCGAGCCTGACACCATCGTCGTGATGACGTTGGTGTTCCAGTTCATGTTGATGCTGGTGTCCTTGTACGCGCTGAAGATCAAGCTGGCCGGCGCGTTCCCCGTGCCACCACCGGGTGGCTGGGTCGGCGGATCCGTCGGATCCGTCGGATCCGTCGGGGGCGGCGTCGCACCGCCGCCGGGGCAGGTCGTGCCGCCAGGCTCACAGCCGGTGCCCCAGCTGGTCGCGGCGCAGTGATAGCCCTGGCCGAGGTTGGCCGTCGTCCAGCCACACGACTCGCCGATCTTGCCGTCGCAGGCGTTCGCGTTATCCGCCATGTAGATCCACGCGTTCGCGTCACACGTGCCGCCGGTGCTGCCGCCACCGCTGCCGGTGCCGCCACTGCCGGTGCCACCACTGCCGGTGCCGCCGCTGGCGCAGTCGGTCGTCCCCCACAGCGCGGGCACCACGGACGGGGTCCAGTCAGCCTGGCTGGTATGCCCCTGGATGCACTGAAACGTCGCGCCGTCGAATGTCACGACGGCGCCCGTCGCGTAGGCCACGCCAGCAGCCCACGGCGTGGCGGCATTGCACTGCGCGGCCGTGAGCGACGCTTCGGCGTCACCGGACGATCCGGCACACCCGGTCGCAGCCGAAACGGCCACGAGCAGCGCGAACAGGCGAGCGTGGTTCGTCATTGTAAACCCTCTTGTTCTGGCCATTCCCCCCGACAGAGCGCGGCCAAGCACCGATCGGGTCAAACCACCAGAGCGTCACGTCGCCGCCATCGCTTCGACCTCCAGCTTCCACGCCGGATCGAGCAGCTGGCAGCACACCACGGTCGATGCGGTGCGATGATCCCCTAGATACTTGACGCGCAAACGCACATTCGCTTCGTCGTAGCGCGGATCGGCGAGGTATGTGCGCAATGACACGATGTCGCGATAACCCATGTTGGCGGATCGCAGGATCGTCCCGAGGTGCTGCCAGATGATCTCGCCCTGATCCTCGAACGACTCCGGCATCGTCTTGCCATCGGTGAGGTAGCCGTTCAGGCCGCTGATGATCAAGATCCTCGAGTCGCCTCGGATCTCCATTGCGTGGCTGTAGCCGCGGTACGGTGGAAACACGCCATCGGGGTTGTGCTGAATCACGGGCATTGCGAGCGCTCCTCTGGCCTTCATGCCACACCACGACGAGCCTCGGTATGGCGACCGCGCCCAGCCGGATGCCGGACGATGCGCGTGAGGCGGTTGTGCGCCGAGGTCGGCGCGCCGGTGTGAGACCGTTCGAATCCGCGCCATCGCAGGCTCCCTCCCGCGCCAGCTCCACCGCGCAACGTAGTACGATGAGGGGGTTGTGAGCACGCAGCTGTCCCAGCTCCTCGGCCAGCTCGATCGTGCGGGCGCAACCGAGCTCATCATCGCCACCGGCCGACAGGTGGCGGTGCGGGTCAACGGCGTGTTCCAGACGCTGACGGCGTCCGCGGTCACGTTGCCCCAGCTGATGCATCTGCTGCGCGAGACCCAGCTCGCCACGATGGTCCCGGCGACCGAAAAAGTCGGCGACCCGGTGGCGATCGACCTCGACGGCCGCTCGCTGCTCGCCCAGTTCATCCGGCAGGGCGCGGACGTGATGCTGCGAATCGAACATCGGCCGGCGCCGCAGCCGCCCGCGCGCACCACCCCGTCCGGGCGCATGGTGACGCCGCCGCCGCGCAACGCCGAGGTGTCCGTCGCCCGATCGGTGACCTCCGATCCGGGGCTACCGAACCCCGCGTCAGGCACCGCCGCACGCGCCGCACGCGCGCCGTCGGACCCCGGCTCGGGGAGCATTCGCACGCCGCGCGCGCGTCCCACCACGCCGCCGGAGTCGCTCGCCGCCCCCGCTCGCCCTCCGCGCGTCCGTTCACCGACGCCGGGCGTGCCGGCCTCGGGGCCGATCGCCATACCGGGCCTGACCGCACTTGCCTCGAGCCACCGCGCGCACGGCCACAGCGATGACCCCGCGCGGACCGCCGGACTGATCGACGAGCCCTCGGAGATCGTGCCGGCGCTCGCCGCGCTGGTCGCGGAGGCGCGGCGGCGCGGCGCGACCGACCTGCACATCGCGGCCAACCGCCCCGTGATGATCCGGACCGTCGGCGAGCTGGCCGCGCTCGATCCGGCGCCGAGCAGCCCCGCGACCGTCGAGACGCTGCTGCTGCCGCTGCTCGGGACGCTGCGCCGCCAGCAGCTCGCCGACCGCGGCTACGTCGATCTGGCCGTCGACGTCCCGGGCGCGGGCCGCCTGCGGACCAACGTGTCGCGCCAGCAGGGCGGCCTCAAGGGCGCGTTCCGGCTCGCGGTGACCAGGCCACCAACGCTCGACGACCTCGGCTTGCCGGCGGCGGTCGCAAAGGTCACCGAGAACCACCAGGGGCTGGTCGTGATCGCCGGGCCGAGCGGCCATGGCAAGACCACGACGCTGGCCGCGCTCGTCGACGTGCTCAACCGCGCCGATCCGATCCACATCCTGACGATCGAGGATCCGGTCGAGATCGTGCACCCCAAGCACGCGGCCGTGGTGTCGCAGCGCGAGGTCGGTCGCCACACCGTGTCGTTCGCCGCCGCGCTCAAGGCGTCGCTGCGCGAGGATCCCGACGTCATCGTGATCGGCGAGCTGCGCGATCGCGAGACCGTCGAGATCGCGCTGACCGCCGCCGAGACCGGGCACCTCGTGCTCGCGACGATGAGCACCCCGTCGGCCGCCAAGACCATCGATCGATTGATCGACATGTTCCCGCCCGCCGATCAGTCGCAGGTCCGCGCGTCGCTCGGCGCGGCGCTCAAGGCCATCGTCGCCCAGCGCCTGCTGCCCAACGCCGACGGCACCGGCGTGGTGGTCGCGGTCGAGCTCCTGGTCGGCATGCTGGCGCTGTCGAACCTGATCCGCGACAACAAGCTGTTCCAGCTGCCGAACCTCATGCAGCGCGGTCGCTCGTTCGGCATGCTGCGCCTCGACGACTCGCTGCTCGAGCTGGTCCGCGCCGGCAAGCTCACCGAGGACGTCGCGGTCCGCTACGCCGACAGCAAGAAGGAGCTGATCGCCGCGCTCCATCCCGCGGCGCCCGAGCCCGCGAAGCGCGGCATGTTCAGCCGAAAGGATCGCGAGTGACCGGCATCGCGGCGCTGTTCGACAAGCTGCTCGAGCGCGGCGGCTCCGACCTCCACCTCGGAGCTGGCTATCCGCCGATGCTGCGGATCCGCGGCGACCTCGTGCCCGAAGGCGACCGCCCGCTGACCGCCGCCGACATCGACGCGTTGCTCGCGCCGCTGTTGACCCGCGATCAAGCCGCGCAGTTCGCGGCGACCGGCGATCTCGACTTCGCGCTGTCGCACGGCACCCGCGCGCGGTTCCGCGCCAACTTCCTGCGCAAGTCGACCGGCCCGGGCGCGGTGTTTCGCGCCATCCCGAGCGAGATCCTGTCGATGGAGGCGCTCGGCGTCCCCGCCGGAATCCGCAAGCTGGTCGAGCTGCGCTCCGGCCTGGTCCTCGTCACCGGGCCGACCGGCAGCGGCAAGTCCACGACGCTCGCGGCGATGATCGATCACATCAACCGCACCCGCGCCGGCCACATCCTCACGATCGAAGACCCGGTCGAGTTCGTGCACCAGCCCCGCAAGTGCCTGATCACCCACAAGGAGGTCGGCGAGCATGTCCCGAGCTTCCTCGAGGCGATCCGCAGCGCGGGCCGGGAGAACGCCGACGTCATCCTGGTCGGCGAGCTCCGCGGCGCGGAGACCATGAAGGCCGCGCTCCAGCTCGCGAGCTTCGGCATCCTGATCTACGCCACGGTCCACACCAACTCGGCGAGCGCGACGATCGATCGGTTCGTCAACGCGTTCCCGGCCGAGCAGCAACCTCAGATCCGCGGCTTGCTCGCCGATTCGCTCGCCGGCGTCGTGGCGCAGCAGCTGCTCCGCCGGTCCGACATCAAAGGCCGGGTCGCCGCGCACGAAATCTTGCTCGGCAACTTCGCGCTGGCATCGCTGATCCGCGAGGGCAAGACCTCGCAGATCGCCAGCTTCATCCAGTCGAGCTCCGGCGAGGGAATGCAGGGCATGGACGTCGCCCTCGAGCGCCTGGTCTCCGCCGGCACGATCACCGCGCGCGACGCGCTGGAGAAGGCGCTCGACAAGGAGACGTTCGCCAAGATCCCGGCGGTCGCCAAGGGCCTCGGCCCCGAAGCCGCGCTGCTGCCGTGACGCGCGGCAACCAGGCTACGCGGTCGAGGACCTCGCGCTCGCCGCGCCGCTGCCCGTCAGCTCCCTGCTGGATGAGGCCAGGGCCGACGACGTCGTCGCACAGGCGCTGCTGACCAAGCGCAACGCGGTGCTCGAGGCGGCCCGGGCGCAGGACCGCGCCGAAGGTCGCGCCGAAGGTCGAGCCGAAGGCACAGCAACAACGCTGATAGCCTTCCTCGCCGCGCGGGGCATCGCTCCGGATCTTGCTCTGTACCTCGATCGACGAGTTGCTCGCGGCGCCGTGATCCCGATGCCATCGTGAGCGCGGCCCGCTGCCGCGTGGCGCCGGCCGTCCCACCGGCGGTCGCCCGTGGTAGACGAACATGGTGTCGAAGGATCGGGCGCGACCATTCTCGCGCAAGCATCGCAAGTACTGGATCCCGGTCACCGGCGGCATGATCCTGATCGGCATCCTCAACGTGGTCATCGGCTACTGTTCGTATACGAAGCCTTCGGACATCCACGAGCGCATCGTGCTCGACGTGCCGTACGCCCGCGGCAGCGGCAGCGCCCACGCGGCCCCGGCAGCGGCGAGCTGCGCCCCGGCGATCACGGCGCGCGTCGAGGCCGACCTGCCCGGCTCGACGATCGTCGATTGCGCGTCCGATCGCGTCACCGTGATCCGCGGGGCGCACCAGATCCAGCTCGAGCTCGCGGGGACCGAGATCCGCGCGATCGCCGAGATCCTGACGCTCCCCGAGATTCCCGCCACGGTGATGCGTGCGTTCGCGGTCGCATATCCCAAGATCATCCCGAGCGGCGCGATCAAGCGGACGCGGCGCGGGGAGGATCCAACGTACGAGGTCGATTTCCCGCCCGGCGCCCCCCACCACGCGGCGACGCTGCGCGCCGACGGCTCCGTGATCGAGCTGCGCTGACGAGCCAGCCGGGTCAGCCCGCCGCGCTGGCAGCGCGGTGCACGACCGAGCGCGCCGCCTCGACGACCTCGGCGATACAGCTCGCGAGCTGGGCATAGCGCGCCGGCTTGGTGACCCAGCGCGCGTCGGGCCCGGCGAGGTGCTGCTTGGCCTCGAGGGTCACGGCGCCGCCCGCCAGAAAGATCAAGCGGGACTTCAGGTGATGGTGGCGCTCGGCGATCTCGGCCGCCAGCTTGACCCCGGACATCTCCGGCATGACGAGGTCGCACAGGACGACGTCGAACCTGTCGTCGGCCGCGAGCGCCGCGAGCGCGGCCTCGCCGCTGGTGACCGTCGTGATCTCGTGGCCTGCCATCAGCCGCGCGATCATCTTGCCGACCAGCGGCTCGTCATCGACGATCAGGATCCGCAGTCGCTCCATGACGAACCGCCCCGTCGGGGCCGGGCGCTCGGGCAGCGCACGATCGCGTTCGCCGGCCGCCTCGTCGGGCGTGGTGTCGGGCGCGGTGTCGCGGGCGCCACGGGCGGCCACGGCGATTGCCACCAGCGCGAGGCCGACGAGCACCGTGGCAAGAACAACAGTTGTGACAAGACTCATAGGACGCGGTCTCGCGGACCAGATCGCCCACATTACGTCGTCGTTGAGTCGACACCGGGTAGCGATGGGGGTGCGCGTCGCGCGTCTCCGAGATCGTCAGAGGCCGCGACGACCGCGGCGCCCAGCGCATCACTCCCAGCTGATCTCGAACGGTAGCCGCGCTTGCGCTGTGCCCGGACCGACCAGCAGCGACGCCGGCACGCCGCGCAACACCTCCTTCACCGCCGGGAGATCGCTCAGCTGCAGCGGGGCGTCGGCCGAAACGCCCAGCAGATTACCGATCGCGCCGAGCAAGCTCGACCGCAGGTTCGGCAGCTCGACCAGCTGGACCTGGTCGTTGCGGCCGGCGCCGATCCGCCGCTTGGCTTCGTCGAGGGCGTCGCCCAGCCCGCCGAACTTGTCGACCAGCTTGATCGGCATCGCCTGGCTACCGGTCCACACGTGGCCGCGGCCGACGGCGTCGACCGCGTCCTTCTGGATCCCGCGGCCCTCGGCGACCGCCCCGACAAACCGGCCGTACATGTAGCGCAGCTTGTCCTTCAGCATCGCGCGCTCGTCGTCGGTGTAGGGCCGGAACATGCTCTCGAGATCGGCGCGCTTGCCGCGCTTGAACGTATCGGTCGTGATGCCGAGCTTGCCGGCCAGCCCGCCGATATCGAACTTGCCGTAGAACACGCCGATCGACCCGGTGATCGTCATCGGCTCGGCGAAGATCACATCGCAGCCGGCCGCCACGAAGTACCCTCCCGACGCGGCGAGGTTGCTCATCGAGCAGATGATCGGCTTCACGCCGCGGGTCGCGAACACCTCGCGCGCGATCAGCTCGGACGCCAGCGCGCTGCCACCCGGCGAATCGATCCGCAGGATGATCGCGCCGATCCGCGGATCGTTGCGGGCCGCCGCCAGCGCCTCGATCAAGGTCTCGCCGCCGGCGAGCGCCTGGGCGAGCAGTGGCACCGATCGCGACGCGCCATCGGTGATATCGCCGTCGACGTACACGATCGCGACGCCCGGCCGCTGCCAGCGCTCGGGCCGCGCCGCGGGCGGGCGCGTGACCTCCAGGCTCTGGCCGAGCTCGCTGGTGACCAGCTGGCCGATCCTGTCGGGGGCGCCGACCGCGTCGACCAGCTTGCCATCGACCAGATCGCCCGCGGTGTATGGCCCGGCATCGACCAGCGCGATCACCTGCTGGTTCGACAGCCCGCGCGCCTCGGCGATGGTCGCGACCCAGCGGTCCCACAGCGCGTCGAGCATCTCGTTGCGCATCTTCGCGGCGATCGCGGTCGGACCGGCCTCGGTGAATTGCTCCGGTGCGCTCTTGTACTCGGCGATCTTCTCGAACTGCGGCAGCACACCGAACTGCTCGAACGCGCCGCGGAAGTACATCGTGGTCCCCGCCATGCCGACCAGGCGCAGCCCACCGGCCGGGTCGAGGTAGATCTTGTTCGCCGCCGTGGCGACGTAGTAGTCGCGACCGGTGCCCGAGACCATGTATGCGAACAGCTTCTTGCCGGCGCCCCGGATCCGGACCAGCTCGTCGCGCAGCTCCTCCAGGGCCGCCCAGCCAGCGGAGACACCGTCGAACGTCACGACCACCGCCTTCGCCGTCGGATCGCGTGCGATCGCGCGCAGCCGCACGACGAGCGCGGTCAGCTCGCGCGTCGCGATGCTGCCGGCGAGATCGACGCGCTCGATGTGGTCCGGCGTCCCGAGCAGCGATGGCGAGCCGGCGCTCGACGCCCGCACCACGACGCTGCCGCCGAGCGTGTGGGTCTTGCCGGCGTCATCGCGCAGCCCGCTGGCCAGCGACGTCACACCGAACCGACCGAACGACAGCTCGAAGCCGAGCGTCGCGCGAACGTCGCGGCCGCCGAGCTCCGAGACGGCCGTGCCGGTGCCCTCGAGCACGTGCAGCTCGCGGGTCTCGACCTCGCCCTGGAAGTACCAGCCGCGCGCGATCCGCAGCGACCCGCGGACCCAGCCATCGACGTCCCGCCGGGTCTCGCCGATCCGCCCACCGAAGCCGGTCTCGAGCGCGTCGTTGCCAAACGGCCGCAGCACGGCCTCGGCCTCGTAGCGGCGCTGGACCGGCGCGCCTGCGATCGCCGAGGTCGCGACATCGCGCACGGTGGCGCCGGCCGCGACGTGGTTACCGATCCGCAGCGACAGCCCGAGATCGATCGTGTCCACGCCGGACAGCGCGCCGTCGGCGTGAAAATGGTGCCACGCGGCCCCGAACCCCGCGTGAGCACCCAGCGGCGTCGCGAGCCCGAGCGTGAGGCGAAACGGCCGGGCCGGATCCGGCTCGAGCTGGCCGCGCGGCGGACGCAGCCACTCGAGGCCAAGCCCGACGCCGAGCCGCGGCAGGATCCCCCCGCCGACCGCCTGCGCCCAGAACGCCCCGAAGCCCTGCCCGGCGGTCGTCGCAACGCTGTCATTCTCGAGCTCGAGCGCGAGCGCCAGCTCCGTGCCACGAACCAGCGCGAGCCCCCCCGGGTTGACGACCACGGCGCGCGCGTCGTGCTCGCCGGCGAGCGGTGCCGTCGGGAGCGCCATGCCACCGGTCGGTTCCTCGACATACCGGCGCACACCCTGCGCGGCCGCGGCGCCGGCAACGGTGATCGCGGTGATGATCGACGCGATCACCGCCAGCCTCCGCACAACAACAGCGATCCACATCGCCGCACCGTAGCAGACCGCCCGCGTCGCCACGATTCAGTGATACTCACGCTGGTGCCGACCCCGACCCTGCTAGAGCGCCACCCGCTGCTGGTGAACCTCGAGCCCGCCCAGCTCGCACGGATCGCGCGCGCCGGCGAGATCGAGAGCTACAACCCGGGCGAGCCGATCGTCGTGGAGGGTAGCCTCGGCGATGCGCTGTTCCTGGTGCTGTCGGGCCACACCGCTGTCCACCAGGGCACCAAGACGTTCGCGACGCTCGAGGGCGGCGATCTGTTCGGCGAGATGTCGCTCGTGGAGCCGGCGCCGCGCTCGGCGAGCGTCACGGCGATGTCGCCGGCGTTCGTGTTCCGGTTGCCGCACGATGCGCTGCGCGAGCTGATCTCCGACGACGCGCGCGCGGCCTCGGTGCTCCTCGTCCAGATCGTGAAGACGTTGTCGGATCGGCTGCGCCGCGCCAATCACATGCTGTCGTCGGTCGACCTGCTCCCCGACTGGCTCGCGGGTTCGACGGTGTGATCGGGCGCGCGCCGCGCGGCTCCCGACCCACGCGTTGGGTCAGTCGGTGACGCCGTCGGACTCGGGGAGCTTGAGCTCCTTGTTGCATCGCGCGATCTTCTTGACCGTATTGGCGCGCTCCTCACCGGTCAGGCCCTTGCGCACGCCGAGATAAATATTCTTCGCGCGATCGAACTCGCCCTGGCGAAACAGCGCATCGCCGTAGAGCAGCATCGCCTTGGTCTTGAACGGCCCGGTCTGGCGCGCCGCATCGGCGGCGAGTTGTACGGCATCGGTGGTCGCGTTCGACTGGAACGCATTCCAGGCCTGATGAAACAGCGCCTCGCCGAGGTTGTAGCCCTTGGCGCGTTCGAGCTTCTGATAGGCCGAGCGGGCCTCGGCCCATCGACCTGCCTTCTCCAGCGAGGCCGCCTGCTTGACGAGCACCGCGGTCGACTTCGGGTCGCGGTCGTCGGTCGCCGCGCTCACTTGCGGCAATGGCGTTCGCTTGCTCGAGGTAGCGCGCGAAACCGGGCGCTTGTGGAGCTTGTCGTCGGCCGCCGCGGCCGGTGGTGCCTTGGGGGCGTCCCGCGCATCGCTGCCGGCCGCATGGCTGTCCGCGACGGCATCAGGCGCAGGCGCAGGTGCCGGTGGCGCGAGGTCGGCCGAACCGCTGCGCGCACTGCCATCGGCTTCGGGCGGCGGCAGCATCACCCGCACGACTTCCTTGCTGGAGCCGGCGGTGCTGAGCGACGTCTCCGAGACCTTGGTGGCCGCGTTGCGTTCGCCGAGCGCCAGGAACAGCAGCGCGCCGACCCCGCCGAACAGCACCGCGGCCAGGACCAGCCAGCCGAACACCCGCAGCGCGCTGCGCGGCGGCAACGCGACCGCCGGCTGCGAGCCGAGCTGGCTCGGATCGGACATCGTCGGCGTGAACACCACTGGTGAGCTCTGCGCGCGCAGCTGCGCGACCTGGGTCGCGTAGCCGGCCGCCACCGGCTCCGTACCGAGCCGGCCGAGATGGCCATTGGCCGGCTCGGTGACCTGCCGCGCCATCAGCGCCTGCTGCCCGGTCGACATCGCCGGTCCCGACCACGTGCTCGGCATCTCGATCATGCCGCTGTGGGTCCCGGCGCGGACGCCGACCGCGGGCGAGCTGGTCTGGGCGCGCGGCACCACCGCCGCGTCGTCGAACTGGCGCATCGACAGGCCCGGATTCAGCGTGGCCACGACGTGCGCGTCCGTCGTCATGCCGAGGATCTGCGCGACCGCAACGCCACGTCCAGCGAGGCACTTGTTGAGCTCGTACTCGAGCGCCTCCATGGTCTGCGGCCGATCGTTGGGGCTCCGGGCCATCGCGGCCATCACCAGCTCGGAGACCTGACTCGGCAGCTCGCCGCGCACCTGGCTCGGCGGCGGCGGATCCTGCGTCGCCTTCTTGGTCAGGATCTCCATGAAGTTGTCGCCCGAGTATGGCGGCAGGCCGGTGACCATCTCGTACATGATCGCGCCGAGCGCATAGACGTCGCACCGCGCGTCGGCCGGGCGCCCCGCCGCCTGCTCGGGCGACATGTACTCGGGCGTGCCCATCGCCATGCCGGGGCTGGTCAGCCTGCGCTCGCGCGCGGCCTCGGCCTCGGTGGTCTTGGCGATGCCGAAGTCGAGCACCTTGACGACATCGGCGGTGCCGTCGCGCGCGATCAGGAAGATGTTCTCGGGCTTGAGATCGCGGTGGATGATGCCTTCGCGATGGGCAGCGGACAGCGCGCGGCAGATCTGCCCGGTGATCTTGAGCGCGCGCGCGACGTCGAGCGCCCCTTCGCGCTCGATCACGCTGCCGAGCTCGACGCCCTCGAGGTACTCCATGACGAAGTACACGCTGCCGTCGGCGGTGGTCCCGGAGTCGGTCACGTCGACGATGTTCGGGTGGCCGATCTTCGACGCCGCGCGGGCCTCGCGGCGGAATCGCTCGACCAGATCCGGCATCCGCGAATAGCTCGGATGCAGGACCTTGAGCGCGACCCGCTTGCCGATCTCGACGTGCTCGGCGAGGTAAACCTTGCCCATCCCGCCTTCGCCGATCAGCTCGATCACGCGGTAGCGGCCGTCGACCTCCGAGCCGATCAGGTCGGGCTCGGCCTCGTCGAGCAGGCGCGCATGCAGTTGCTTGGCCAGCGCGACGCCCCCGCTGTGCTCGGCCTTGCCGGGCAGGTTGCGGCGGTCCGGTGCCTGGCGGCGATCGGACGGATCGTCTTGCCGATCGGTCGCGCGCCGACCGACCGAGCCCGGCTTGCGGACCGGCGCATCGTGGCTCGGGACCGCCTCGCGCGTGCCGTCGGGGCGGCCGGCGTGCTCGATGATCAGGCGCAGCTCGTCGGTCGGCGGCAGGGTCAGCGCGCGCGTCCGCACCCGCGCCAAGAGCTCGTTGCGCTCGACCCGCTCGCGCTGGATGTCCTCGGCGAACAGCTCGAGCAGGAACCCCGCCATCCGCGTTCCGTCGGTGGTCGGCGCGTTCTGCGCGAGCCACGATTGCAGCGCCATGCGCATCGCGTCGCAGTCCGGGTAGCGATCGTCCTTCGACGCCGCGAGCGCCCGCAGGCAGATCTCGTCGAGCTCGACCGGGACGCGCGGCGCCCGCTTGCTCGGCCGCATCGGCTCGGGATTCTTCGCGCGCGCCAGCAGATCCTGCGGCTGATCCTTGCCGGGCGGAAACAGCTGGCGGCCGGTGAGCAGCTCCCACAGCACGATGGCCGCGGCGTACATATCGCTCCGGCCATCGAGCTTCTCGCCGCGCGCCTGCTCCGGAGACATGTAGGCGACCTTGCCGTAGATGATCCCCGGCGCGGTCTTCTCGATCTTCAGCGTCGACGACGCGAGCCCGAAGTCGGTGAGCTTGACCTCGCCGGTGTACGACACCAGGACGTTGGGCGGCGAGATGTCACGGTGGACGAGGTGGAGATCCGGGAACGAGTGCGCGTAGGCGAGCCCGCGGCACAGCTCCTTCACGATGTACACGGCCACGTCGATCGGGAACGCGACCTGCTTCTTGGCGCACCGGTTCCACACCGCGCGTAGATCGCGCCCCTCCACGAAGTCCATCGCCAGGAACAGCTCGCCACCGACCAGGCCGGCGTCGAACACCGGGATCAGGTTGCCATGCGACAACTTGACCACGACCTTCGCTTCATCGCGAAACCGCGCGACATACTCGGCATCCGCAAGGTGGGGCAGGACGGTCTTGATGACCATCAACCGCTCGAGCCCGCGGTCGCCACCCACGGCGAGATAGAGCGCACCCATCCCACCCTGCGCCAGGGGTCCCAGCAAGTGATACTTGCCGAATTTCCTGGGGTAATGCTCCAGGTCTCCCTCGAGGAGCGGCACGCTGGTTGAAACTACCACGCGGGCGGAAGCGCCACCAATTCAGGAAGCGCCTCGATTGCTGCTCACATGTGAGACGCCTTAGGATGGGCGCTCCGCGGCGTGTCCCGCGGAGTGAGGGATACACCGACATGGCTGGCGAGCAGGTCCTCGTGATCGACGACAGTCCGACCATCACCAAGGTGGTCCAGCTGGTCCTGACCAAAGCGGGCTTTCGCGTCCACACCGCGCCCGATGGGGAAGCTGGCCTGATCGCGCTTCGAGCGAATCGCCCCGACATGGTGTTGCTCGACTTCGTGATGCCCAAGATGAACGGCTACCAGTTCTGCCGCCAGCTCAACGCCGACCCCAAGCTCCGCGATATTCCTGTGGTCTTGATGAGCGCGCGCGGCGATCAGGTGGGCGAGCGGTTCGTCAAGGTGATGGGCATCGTCGACTACATTACCAAGCCGTTTTCCCCCGAGGCGATCACCGCGGTCGTCCAGCACACGATCGGCAAGTACGGCGCAGCCGCGCCTCCCGAGGAAGCCAACCCCTCGCTCGTCACGGGCGAAGACCTCTCAGCGACCGACGACGCCGATCGGGCACAGGCCCGGTGCACAGCCCTTGCACAGCTGCGATCATCGATCGCCGACGCGGCCTCCGCGCAGGTCGCGCTCACGGAACCGGCCGATCCCGGCGCCCGCGGCGCGCCGAACGAGATCGGCCGCTCCGCGGCGATCGCCGCCACCGCCGTGCGCGCCGCGCTCGACGACGCCACGCTGTTGCGCTTGCTCGGCGCGATCGATCTCGGCCTGCTCGGCGACGCCACGCCCGGCCTGCGCGGCGACCTGCGCGTCGTGCCGCTGGCCGAGGTGCTCCAGCTGCTCGATCTGCAGGAGCAGTCGGGCGTGCTGACCGTCGAGCGCTCGGGAGCCCGGGTCGAGATCTACTTCCGGCGCGGCCGCGTCGATCAGGCGATCGCCAGCGGCGTGCCCGACGAGTTCTTGCTCGGCCGCTTCGTGCTCGACGCCGAGCTGATGCACCGCCCCGATTTCGAGACGTTCCTCGAGTCGCGCGCGCCCACCAAGCTGATCGGCCAGCAGCTGGTCAAGCTCGGCCATGTCTCGCAGCCCGATCTCAAGGCGTGCCTGACCCGGCAGTCGAGCGAGCTGATCTACGAGATCCTGCGCTGGCGGCACGGCCGGTTCCGGTTCGCCGCCGGTCTCGAGCTGCCACCCAATGTCATCGACGCCGCCCTCGGGCTCGACGTCGACGCCGTGCTCATGGAGGGCTATCGCCGGGTCGACGAGTGGCACCTGATCGAGCGCGCGATCGACAACTTCGACATCGTGTTCCTGCGCAACGAAGACTCGGTCGCGCAGATGGGTCGCGGCCGGTTGACCCGCGACGAGCTCGCGGTGCTCGAGCTGGTCGACGGCAAGCACACCGTTCAGGAGATCATCCGCAAGTCGCGGATCGGATCGTTCGAGGTCTCGAAGATGCTGTACCGACTGCTGTCGATCAAGCTGGTGCGCCGCCGCGTCCTGCCCGTCGCGGTGTGAGTCCCGGGCTGCCGGGCCTGGCGGTTCGACACCAGGGAGCGAACGCACGTAAGCTCCGCGCATGCGGATCCTGGCGCTCGCGCTCGTCGTGACCTTCTCCGTACCGGCGGGACCCGCGGCCGCCGAGCCGCGGCGGATCCCGTTCTGGCCCGACGCCGTACCAGCCGCGATCCAGCGTCACGTCGATGGCGCGGCGATCCTCGGCGCGGTGCGATCGCTCGGCCGCTACCATCGCGTCCAGGGATCACATGGGTTTCGCGCGGCGGCCGACTGGCTGGTCGGCGAGCTCACCGGTGCCGGGCTGACCGACGCCAGCGTCGAGCACCTGCCGGCCGACGGCACGACCAGCTATGCCCACTTCAAGAGCTATCTCCGCTGGACGGTGACCTCCGGCCGGCTCGAGGAGCTGTCGCCCACGCACCACGTGGTCGCCGATGTTGCCACCGAGCCGGTCGCGCTCGCTGACTACAGCCAGGACGCCGACGTGACGGCCGACCTGATCGACGTCGGGTCGGGCGCCGACGCTGCCGCGTACCAGGGCAAGGAGGTCCGAGGAAAGCTCGTGCTCGCCGCGGGCCCGCTGCCCGCGGTGCACCGGCTCGCCGTCGAGGAGCGGGGCGCCGCCGGCATCGTCTCGGTATTTCCGAACCAGCGCACGGGGTGGTCCGGCCTCGACCCCGACCTGGTGCGCTGGGGGCACCTCTCGCCGTACCAGACGGCGAATCGGTTCGCCTTCATGATCTCACCGCGCACCGCCGGTGCGCTGCGCCAAGAGCTCGCGCGAGGAGCCGTACGCCTGGCCGCCCACGTGCGCGCCAAGATGGTGCCTGCGAGCTTCGACGTCGTGTCCGCCACGATCGCGGGCAGCGACGCTGCCGCCGGCGACATCGTGCTGACCGCGCACCTGTGCCACCAGCTCGCCGGCGCCAACGACAACGCCTCGGGGAGCGCGGCGCTGCTGGGCGTGGCCCGTGCGCTGCGCGCCGCGATCGCGTCCGGTGCCCTGCCGCCGCCACGACGGACGATCCGATTCCTGTGGCTGCCCGAGATCTCCGGATCGCAGGCCTGGATCGTCAGTCACCCGGACCTCGCCCGTCGCCTGCGCGCCGGGGTCCACCTCGATATGGTCGGTGGCCGCCCCGAGGTCACCCACGCCGCCCTCCATCTCTCGCGCACCGCCGCCTCGCTGCCGCACGTCATCAATGAAGTCGCCGCCGCCTGGACCGCCGACGTGGCGCGTGCCTCGACCGAGCTCGCCGAGACCGGCGAAGGCGACGGCCTGGTGTGGCCGCCCGGCGGACGCGACGCGCTGGTCACCGACCTGCGACCGCTCGAGCTCGGCAGCGATCATCAGGTGTTCGAGGCGTTCGGCGTCCCGATGGTCTACTTCCACGACTGGCCCGACGTCACCATCCACACCAACAAGGACCTCCCCGACAACCTCGATGCGACCAAGCTCGGGCGCGTCGCGTACATGACCGCCGGGATCGTGTGGACGCTCGCGGCGCTTCCCGAGGGCGAAGCGACCAAGCTGCCCGCGCTCGAGCGCGCGGCCACCGAGGAGCGGCTCGGTCACGCGCGCCATACCGCCGCCGCCTCCGGGTGGAGCCCCGACGACACGCGGCTCGCCGAGCGCGAAGCCATGGCGATCGGCGTCGCGCAGCTCGCCACGATCGCGGCGATGTGGCCGGGCACCGCCGGCGAGGTCCGCCGGCTCAGCGCGGCGCTCACCGGATCGCTGCCGCGCGCGGCCGCCGCGCCGGCCACGCGGGACACGCGCATCCCCGCGCGCCTGCCCGCCGTCCAAGGCCCGCTCGAGATCTACTACTACGATCACCTCGCCGCGGTGCTCGGCCCGGCCGCAGGTCCTGCCCCGGCGCTCGCGCGCCACAACGACGTGCTCGCCTACGAGGCGCTGAACCTCGTCGACGGCAAGCGCTCGGTCAGCGACATCCGCGACCTGCTCACCGGCCGATACAAACCGGTCCCGCTCGCCGAGATCGCGGAGTGGCTCGATCTGCTGGCCAAGGCCGGCGTCCTCCGGTTCCGCGCGCGATGACCACGGCTTGATGGGGGCGGTGGCTGTTACCAGTCGTGCTGCGGATCGGCCGCGCGGCCCGTCGCGCGCTTGCGCGCGCCGTCCTTTTGCAACCGGCGCGAATTGTCATCGAGATCATCGAGCTTGCGGTCGGACGGCGTCTTGGGCGCCTGCGGGCGGCTGCGCGGCGGGCGCTTGGGCTGCGGGTTCCCGGGCTGACCGTTGCGATCCGTTGACTGATTGGAGCCCTGGGCATCCGAGCCCTCGCCGTTCGAGCCGGGCTGCGACTGATTCGAGCCGCCGCCGCGGTTTGCGCCGTTCTGCGCGTCGTTCTGCTGATTCGATCCACCGCCGCCGTTCGAGCCGTTCTGCGGGTTGGCTCCGCCGCCGGAGCCATCCTGCGGGTTCGCATCGCTGCCCTGGCTCTGCTGTCCTTGCTGGCCCTGCGAGCCTTGGCCCGGCTGACCCTGCTGACCTTGGCCCTGCTGACCTTGACCGCCCTGGCCTTGTTGCTGTTGCTGCTGTTGCTGCTGCTGCTTCGCCTGGTTCTGGCGCCGGCGCAACGCCAGCTCGAGGTTGAGCCGCGCATCCTCGAGCTTGTCGTCCTCGCGCAGCGCCTGCTTGTAGGCCTCGATCGCGTCGTCGAGCTTGTCGTGCTGGAGCAGCGCGTTGCCGCGGTTGTAGCTCGCGGCACCGCGGAGGTGGGGGTCCTTCGAGCGCCCTGCTTGCGAAAGGTCCTCGAGTGCGCGCTCGGTCAGCCTGCGCTTCTCGGCCGGATCCTTGGCAACATCGGCCTGCTTGAGCTCCACGGTCCCGCGATCGAACGCCAGGCCATCGGCATCGACGCCACGCCGCCGGCCCGCGCGATCATAGGCCTCGAGCGCGTCGGCATAGCGACCCTCGGCGTACGCCCGGTTACCGGCCTCGACGTCGGGATCGATCATGCGAAACGGCGTCCAGCTTCCCAGCGCCGCAAGCCCGACCACGAGGACGGCCAGGCGCCCGAATCGCCTCGAGCCGCCATGGCGCGTCGTCGCGCTCGCTCGTTCCGCTCGGCTCACGCGGCCTCCGGATAGCGCTGCCGGCGCCGCGTGCTGATCGCCACTTCGGTCACGAGCAGCATCAGCGCCGCGAACAGGAATGGCTGGTAGATATCGCGGAGATCCTTGATCTCCTTGGTGGCAAGCCCGCGGTTGACCGCGCGGAGCAGATCGACGATCGGCCTGGGATCGACCTCGCCGCGCTCGGCGGCGATCAGGTAGCGCTGGGGCGCGCCGCTGGCGGCCGCGAGCGCCTTCATCCCGGCGTCGTCGCGCTTGGAGATCACCGGTGAGCCATCCGACAACCGCTTGGGGTTGGTGGTCCTGGCGCCCTGGTTGTCGATCTCGTAGACCACCCCGCCGGCCGACGACCCGAACCCGACGATCACCACGGCGATGCCGAGCTCGCGCGCGATCGCGACCTCACGCAGCGCCTCGGCGTCGCTGTCGCCACCGTCGCTGAAGATCATGATCGCCTTGCCGCGCTCCGCCATCAGGTGGACGACCTCGTCCTTGTCGCGGTCCCGCGATCGCGGCTCGGGCACCTCGCCGCGCAGCGCATCGCCGCCGTGGCCTCGCCGCCCGATCCGGGCGCACTTGAGGTCGTCGTACAGATCGGGGCGCAGCAGGCAGCGCGACACCCGGAACACCTCGGCGAGGTTACTGCCCTGCGGCAGATCGGTGGGGCCGAGGTCGTGGAGGAAATTCGACGCGACGAGGTGATCCTCGGTCAGCGGAAACCGCGCCGCCGCCGCGGCGAACACGATCGGCGCGATCCGATCGCCCGGGAGCTCGTCGATCACCGCGCGCGCCAGCTCCTGCGCCCGCGCGAGCCGCGTCGTCGGGATCTTCCTCGCGGTCATCTCGGCGGTGGGCCCGACGTCATCGACCAGCATCGACTTCGAGACATCGACCGCCACCACGAGATCGAGGCCATGGAGCTCGACCTTGCGCTTGCCCGTGATCTGCGGGCGCGCCGCGGCGAACGCGATCAGCATCGCCGCCGCCCCGGCGAGCACGTCCTTGAGGACCCGGCGCCCGGGCGACGCGCTCGACAGCACCCGGCCTACGACCGCGAGCTCGCCGAGCTGGTCGGTCAGCGCGCGGCGGCGCGCGCGATCGTAGAGCTGGAGCGCCAGCACCACGAAGGGCGCCGCGGCCGCGAGCCACACCAGGCCCGGCGTCGCGAACGTCACGGCAGCCTCCGCAACCAGGTGTGCGACAGCACCAGCTCGATCCCGAGCAGCGCGAGCCCGAGCACCGCGAGCGGCACGAACATCTGCTTGTCCGGCACGCGCTCGAGCTCGACCCGCTTGGTGGTGTCGAGCTTGCTGCGCACGGTCTGAAACCCCCGATCGAACGACTCGTAGTCGGTGGCACGGAAGAACTCACCACCGGTCACCGCGGCGATGCTGCGCAGGGTCGCGGGGTTCACCGACATGCCGCCGAACAGATCGGGATCCTCGCGGCCGACGAGCACGGTGTAGACCTTGACGCCCATCTCCTTGGCGAGCTTCGCGGCATCCTCGGGCTCGAACCGGGTGACCCAGTTGGAATCACCGTCGGACAAGAGGATCACGACCTTGCTCTTGGCGGGCGTCGACTCGGCGCCGACGTCGCGGCGATCGTCGCGCAGCTGCGACAGCGCGAGCGCCAGGCCATCGCCGATCGCGGTACCGAGCTCGGGAACATCGCCGATCGTCAGGTCGGCGACGATCTGCTCGAGGACCTTGGTGTCGAGCGTCAGCGGGCACTGCAACATCGCCTGCTGGCCGAACACGACCAGCCCGATCCGATCGTGGGTGGTACGGCGGAGGAACCTCCGGATCACGCGCTGCGCGGCGTCGAGCCGATCGCGCGGCAGATCGGTCTCCTCCATCGACTTCGACATGTCGACGACCAGCACGATGTCGATCGTGTCGATCTCGTGCTTGAGCGTTCGGTAGGTCTCGGGCCGCCCGAGCGCCACCGCGATCGCCGCGATCGCGAGGACGCGCAACACTCCCGGCAGATCCGACAGCCAGACCGTCATGCCGACCCGGCGTACCAGCCCGGTCTGCGAGAACGCCATCGCAGCGGCGCGCCGGCGGCGAAGATGAAACGCGAGCACACCGGCGAGCACGGCCGCGGCCACCAGCACCGCGGCGCGCGGCGATCGCCACACGATGGGCTCAGAGCCGCGCACCACCCCGAAGTAGCGGACCACGATCTGCGTGCACAGCCCGCCCAGCACGACGACCGCCAACCACGGCGCGACGCCGAGCGCGAGGCGGCGCCCCCACCGGCGCGGCGGTCGGCCGGAAGGCCCGTGCGGGATCCCGTCGCTCACGCGGCCTCCTTGGTGCTCGCGGCGCCGGGCTGGCTGGTCGCCACGATCAGGGCGCGGGCATCGTCGAGCGCCTTGCCGGCCTCGGTGGCCGTCGCGCGCAGGCCGCCGTACTTGACCAGATCGCAGCCCTCGAGCCAGCCGGTCACCCCGTCGAGCTCGTCCACCGGCGCCACACCGGCGAGCCGAGCCAGCAGCTCGGACGACGTCAGATCGTGGATCGCGAGCCGGTACCTGGCACCGAGATACTGGCGGATCACCTCGACCATCTCGGCGTAGCCGAGCTTGCGGTCCGCGTCGCGCCCGAGCACGCCCGAGCGCTCGATCACGAGCAGCCGCTCGAGCGCCCGTTCCGCCGTCATGTCGACCCGCGGTGGCCGCGCGATCGAGCCGCCGACGAGCCGTCGGGTCCGGCGCCGGCGCCGGCGGTGCACCCACAGCGCGACGATCACGACGCCCGCGACCGCGACGGCGGCGGTGGCGACCCAGATCCAGAACCAGTCGCGCGCCCACAGGCTGATCGGCAGCGCGAGCCCCCGCATCTCCTTCGGATCCTCGATGCTGTCGCCGAGGTCACCGGTGATCTTCATCGGTACGGCGTTGGTCCGGACCTGGCCGGCCCGGCCGAACGCGGTGAACGTGACCGCGATCGGCGCGATCTCCAGATCGCCGAGCTCCCATGGCATGATGTCGAGCTTCCACTCGCGCGTGGTCCGGCCGTCGGCGCTGCGCCGGTCCTCGGACAACCGGCGCCGCACCTCGAACCCCGGGCCGAGATCCACGGGCTCGCGCAGGTTGACCTCGACGCCGTCGTCGAACGTCGCCGTGACGTAGAGCGTTACGTGCGCGCCGAGGCGCACCACCGTGGGGCTCGCCGCCGCGCTGACGTCCGGCGCCCCGGCGTCGAGCGGCATCCGGATGATCCGATCCGCCCCCGAGCCTGCCGAGCCCGAGCCTGCCGAGCCCGGAGCTGCCGAGCCCGAACCTGCCGACGCCGTGCCTCCAGACGCCGTGCCTCCAGACGCCGACCCGCCGGCGCCCGCAGAACCCGAGCGCTCGCCGGCAGAACCCGTCGGATCACCGGGATCCGCGCCCGGCTCGCCGCGCGCCGGTCCCGCCGCGGCCGCGATGATCACCGCGACCGCAGCGAGCAGCGGCCGCCACCGCCTCGGCGTCATCCCGCCCGGCGTCATCCCGCTCGGCGTCATCCCGCCCGGCGTCATCCCGCTCGGCGTCATCCCGCTCGGTGTCATCGCGGCTGGCGTCATCGCGCCCGGCGTCATCCCGCCCGGCGTCATCCCGCTCGGCGTCATCCCGCTCGGCGTCATCCCGCTCGGCGTCATCCCGCTCGGCGTCATCCCGCTCGGCGTCATCCCGCTCATCCGGTCATCCGTGCGCCATCCGCTTCGCGCGGGCCTTGAAGAACGCGATCAGCGCATCGACGTAGGGGCGATCGGTGCGGACCTCGACGCAATCGACGTTGACCCGGCGCAGCGCGAGCTCGCGCGCGGTCGCCGCCGCCTTCGCCCGCCGCGCATAGTCGGCGCCCGCCGGGCCGCTGGTATCGATCTCGACCAGCTCACCGGACTCGAGATCCTCGAGCAGGAGCAAGCCCACGGCGGGCAACGCTTGCTCCAGCGGATCGCCGACGACGACCGGGACGACCTCGTGGCGCTGTCGGGTGATCTGCATCGCGCGTTCCCAGCCCTCGGACAGGAAGTCTGACACCAGAAACACCACCGATCGACGCCGCGCGACGCGGGCCAGGAAGTCGAGGCCGGCCGCGAGGTTGGTGCCCCGCGAGGCGGGCTGAAACGCCAGGATCTCGCCGATCACGCGCAGCACGTGGCGGCGGCCCTTCTTCGGCGGCACGAACCGCTCGACCCGGTCGGTCACGATGCACAGCCCGACGCGGTCGTTGTTCTTGATCGCCGAGAACGCGACCACCGCCGCGAGCTCGGCGGCGATGTCGCGCTTGGTCGAGCCGCGCGAGCCGAACAAGCCCGACGCGCTCATGTCGATCATGAGGTTGACCGTGCGGTCGCGCTCCTCGACGAACTGCTTGACGTGCGGCGCGTTCATCCGCGCCGTGATGTTCCAGTCGATCGCGCGCACGTCGTCGCCCGCGTAGTACGGCCTCACGTCGGAGAACACCAGGCCGCGGCCCTTGAACACCGAGTGGTACTGGCCGGCGAGCTGCTCGTCGACCAGCCGGCGCGCGACCAGCTCGATCTTGCGCGCCTTGGTGAATAGCTCGGCGGTGGTGAGCGCCATCACGGGACCGGCAGGTACTCGAAGATCCGCCGCACCACGTCCTCGGAGCTGACCTCCTCGGCTTCGGCCTCGTAGGTCACCACGACGCGGTGACGCATCACGTCCATCGCGATCGCCTTGATGTCGTCGGGCGTGACGTACGCGCGGTGCCGGATGAACGCATGCGCGCGCGCCGCGACCGCCAGGCACAGGGTCGCGCGCGGCGAGGCGCCGTACTCGATCAACGGCGCCAGCTCGCCGAGCCCGTAGTCGCGCGGCCGGCGCGTCGCCTGGACCAGGTGCACGATGTAGTCGCGCACCCGGTCGTCGATGTAGATCGATCCGACGACCCGGCGCGCGGCGCGGACCTGCTCGATCGTCGTGACCTCGGCAGCGACCGGGGTGTCGAGCCCGGCCATCCGGTCGAGCATCGCGCGCTCGTCGCTCGGCGTCGGATAGCCGACCTTGATCAACAACATGAAGCGATCGAGCTGGGCCTCCGGCAGCGGGAACGTGCCCTCCTGCTCGATCGGATTCTGGGTCGCCAGCACGAGGAACGGATCGGGCAGCCGGTGCGTGGTATCGCCGATCGTGACCTGGCGCTCCTGCATCGCCTCGAGCAGCGCCGACTGGACCTTGGCCGGCGCGCGATTGACCTCGTCGGCGAGCACCAGGTTGGCGAACAGCGGGCCCCGCTTCTGCGTGAACTGTCCGGTGTGCATGTTGTAGATGATCGTGCCGGTGATGTCGGCGGGCAGCAGATCCGGCGTGAACTGGATGCGCTGAAACGTGGCGTTGATGGTCTGCGACAGCGTCTTGACCAGCAGCGTCTTGGCGAGCCCCGGCACGCCCTCGATCAGGCAGTGCCCGCCGGTCAGAAGGCCGATCATCACGCGCTCGACCATGTCGCGCTGGCCCACCACCACCCGCGCCACCTGGGCAAACACGTCGTCGACGAACGCGCTCGCCTTGCGAACCTCTTCGGTCAGCACGTGGAGCTCGGCGCCGGGCTCCCCCGCCCCGTGCGCCCGCGAGGCGGTCACCACCGCCGTCTCGCTGTAGGCGTTCGGGATCAGCCCACCCTCGCGGTCGCCGGGCAGATCGAGCGGTGGATACACATCGCGCAAGGGGTCCACGACAAAGACGATGTCATGAATCGCGCCTCGGTGCCCGTCTCGACGGGCTCGCGCCCCCTGTCCAGGGCGCGACGGTATATCTTCGGGCCATGACGGACCAGGAACATGCGCTTGGCTCGGTCGACTTCTCGACCCACGTCCTGTCGCTCGCGTCGACGGCGCTGATCGCGCTCGGCAAGATGCCCGGACCCGAGGGTGAATCGCATACGCTGGATCTCGAGACCGCGCGCCACTTGATCGATGTCCTCGGCATGCTCGAGCACAAGACCAAGGGCAACCTCGACGAGGCGGAGCAGAAGCTGCTCGCCAGCCTGATCTACGATCTCCGCGTGACCTACGTCGATGCCGACAAGGCGAAGCACGGGTGACGCTGGCGACGCGACGCCGGCGTCTTGGGTCGGTCGCCGCTTCGGCAACCGCTATCGAACCAGGCCGCACCGGCATGGTTCGACACGTCTTCAGCGCCTGGGTCACGGCCTCGGTGGCTGTTTGCTGCCTGCTCGGCGCATGCCGTGAGCGCGAGGACGCCGGTGATCTCCCTCACGGTGCGTCGGCTGCTGGATCGCCGGCGAGCGGCAGCGCCCCGACGCCTGCACCGACCTCGGCCGGCCCTGCCGCGACGAGGATCCTGTACCCGAGCGCGCCAGGCTCGTTCGTCGATCTGGTCAGCGGCGCGCGCCACGGCGTGGTCGCGATCCGCGGCGGCGCCCCGGTCAAGGCGGGCCCCGCCGCGGTGTTCCCGGGCACCCCGGAGGCGGCGGCAGACACCGCGCTCGGGACCGGCTTTCTCATCGAGTCACACGGCGTGTACGTGCTGACCAACGACCACATCGCCGCCGCCGCCGCCGAGCTGCGCGTCGTGCTGCCCGATGGCCGCGAGGTGCCCGCCAAGCTGGTCGGCCACGATGTCCGGCTCGACATCGCGCTGCTCTCGATCGACGTCCCACGGCTGGCGCCGCTCGCGCTCGGCAACTCCGATGACCTGCAGGTCGGCGAGTGGCTCGTCGTGCTGGGCGATCCGTTCGGCGACGAGGTCAGCGCGGCGGTCGGCATCGTGTCGGCCACGGGGCGCGACGTCGCTGGGTCGCTCGTGCCTGCCCGCGCGATGGGCTTCCGGACGTTTCTCCAGACCGATGCGCGCGTCCATCGCGGCAACTCCGGCGGGCCGGTGATCGACGCCTCGGGCCAGGTCGTCGGTGTGGCCGTGGCGACCGGCGATCGGCTCGGCGAGATCTCGTTCGCGGTCCCGATCAACCGCGTCAAGGAGGTCATCGACGCGCTCCGCGACGTTGGCCAGGTCACGCGCAGCTGGCTTGGCGTGCTGGTCCGGCCGGTCGATGCCGAGCGGGCACAGGCCTCCGGCCTGGCGAAGCCGTCCGGTGCACTCGTCACCGAGGTGAAGACCGGCTCGCCCGCGGCCCGCGCGGGGTTCCGCGCTGGCGACATCATGCTGGCCTGGGGCGAGCATGAGGTTGATCATCGCTCGCTGCCGTGGATCGTCGCCCAGACGCCGGCCGGCCGGCCGATCAGCGTGACGGTGTGGCGCAACGGCGCACCCATCCAGCTACCGGTCGTCACCGAGAAGATGCCCGAGTGAAACGTCTCGAATGAAGGCGGCCTCCTCCGCGGTGCGTCGTGTCTCCGACCGCTTGGGTCGCGCGTCGGAGGTCGACCGCTGCTTGTTCGACAACGTCGAGTCCTCGAGCCGAGCGATCTGATCTAGGCTGGGCGCCGCCAGCGCCCGCACCGGCACGCCGAGCGGTGGCGAACCTTTGTTCGCCGCCTGTTGAACCAGCGTCGACCCTGGCGTCAGTTGAGGCTGTCGGCGGCGCCGTGGGCGAGAAACTTCGCGAACACGGTCTTCCTGCCGACCGCGCCGAAATCGACCACGACCCGGCGATCCTTGCCGGTCCCGGTGACCGCGACGACGCGGCCCGTGCCCAGCGCGGCGTGGGTGACCTCGCCCCCGATCACGAAGTCCCCGGCGCCGTCTACCCGGTACACCGGCTCGTCGTCATAGCTCGTCCGCTGATCGAGCTCGTCGCGCCCTCGGGACGGCGACGGCCGCGGCTTGCGGTCGCGGCCCGCCCAGGTGCCGTCGACGATCCGCGGCGCCGACGGCACGTCGACCCGACGCTGGCGAGGCCGCGCCAGCGAATCCGGCGGCAGATCATCGAGGAACCGCGACGGCTGCTGCATCCGGATCTCGCCCCACACCCGGCGGGTCCGCGCGTGCGACATCACGAGCTGCTCGCGCGCCCGTGTGATCGCCACGTAGGCGAGCCGGCGCTCCTCTTCGAGCGCCGCGTCCTCGCTGGTCCCCTCGCGCTCGCGCAGCGAGGGAAACAGCCCGTCCTCCATGCCGGTGATGAACACCGCCGGCCACTCGAGGCCCTTCGCGACGTGGATCGTCATCAGCACGACCTGCTCGGTCGCGGTCTGATCGCCCGGCGACGACAGCGCGATCCGCTCCAGGAAGTCCTCGATCGTCGGCGGGCCGCGATCGAGCTCCTCGTCGGGGTTGATGGCGAGCCCGGCGCCGTCACCGTCGACCGCAGGGAACCCGGCGAGCGAGCCGCCCGTGACCACCTCATCGTCAAAGTCCGACGCCGTGGTCACGAGCTCGGCGAGGTTATCGAGCCGATCGCGCGACTCGGTGCTCTGATCGGCCTCGAGCTTGGCGCGGATCCCGCTGCGCTCGATCACCTGGATGATCGTCTCGGCCACCGAGGCGCCGTTCGCGATCACGTCGCCGAGCCCGACCACGAGCTCGACAAACGCCAAAAGCTTCTTGCGCGGCCCGGGTCCGAGCCCCGATACCTCGCCGCGCGCCGCGAGCCGGGCGGCATCGAACAACCCCGAGCCGTTCGCCCGCGCCGCGGCGCGCAACCGATCGACCGTGGTCTCGCCGATGCCGCGCGCGGGCACGTTGATCACGCGCTCGAGCGCCGAGTCCGCCGCCGGGTTGGCCAACAGGCGCAGATAGCCGACCACGTCCTTGACCTCCCTGCGCTCGAAGAACGACACCGCGCCGACCACCTTGGCCGGCACCCGCGCCGCGCGCAGGTGCTCCTCGAGCACGCGCGACTGCGCGTTGGTGCGATAGAGGATCGCGATGTCGTTGGGCGAGCTCGGCCCGTCGTCGAGCAGGCGCCGGATCGACTGCGCGACGAAGTACGCCTCGCCGCGCTCGTCGCCGGCCTGGTAGATCTCGATCGGCTCGCCGCCGCCGCGATCGGTCCACAGCGCCTTGTCGTGGCGATCGCGATTCTTGCGGATGATCCCGTTGGCCGCGTCGAGGATCGTCTGCGTCGATCGGTAGTTTTGCTCGAGCTTGATCACCCGGGCATCGGGGAAGTCGCGATCGAAGTCGAGCAGGTTGCGCGGCTCGGCGCCGCGCCACGCATAGATCGACTGATCGTCGTCACCGACCACCGTGAGGTTGCGGGTCGCCTCGGCGAACCGCCACACCAGCTGGTACTGCACCTTGTTGGTGTCCTGAAACTCGTCGACCAGGACGTGGCGGAACCGGACCTTCAACACCCGGGCGGCAGCCTCGTGGTCGAACAGCTCGATCACCTTGAGCAACAGGTCGTTGAAATCGACCGCGTTCTCCTTGGCGAGCTGGGCCTTGTACAGCGGGTAGATCCGCTCGATCACGTCGTCGAACGAACCGGTCGGCGCCGCCGGATCGAGGCCGCGGTTCTTGGCGCGATCGATCCGCGACAGGATGGTCCGCGGCGAGATCTGCTCGTCGAGCCCGGTGTCCTTGAGCAACCGCTCGATCAGCTTGATCTGATCATCATCGTCGAAGATCACGAAGCTCCGCGTGAGCCCGACGTGGCTGCCGAACCGCCGCAGCAGCTTCGCGCACGTCGAGTGGAACGTCCCGATCCACATCGCGTCGGCCGCGCCGCCAAGCAGCTCGCGCAGGCGATGCCGCATCTCGCCCGCCGCCTTGTTGGTGAAGGTCACCGCCAGGATCGCCCACGGCTCGGTGCCGGTCTCGACCAGCCGCGCGATACGCTGGACCAGCACACGGGTCTTGCCCGTCCCGGCGCCCGCGAGCACCATGAGCGGACCGTCGCCGTGATCGACGGCCGCTCGCTGTTCAGCGTTGAGTGGCGTGCCATCCACCCGGGTTACTTAGCACCTCGTTCTGACACCGCCCGCCGCGCCGGCACCGTTCGCGCCCGCACCGCACCGCACACCGATGGCCGCGGGCCGCCGCGTCGCGACCCCGCGTCCTCGATCCAGAGGGGGCTTCCCGCGCTTCCCGCCCCCTCTCGCCCGGCAACGCCGGTCGCCCGGCAACGCCGGTCGGATGATTCACGACTGGCGACCGCGCGTCGCGTCGCGCGGCAGTCCTGGCCACCAACCCCAAGCGACCAAGTTTAGAACGTGAGGCGCGCGCCGAGCCGCGCGTACGCCGGCGCATAGCGGCTCGCCGTGTTGTGGAAGTTCGGATTGCGGCCGATCGGCGTCGACGACTCCACGCCCTTGGCGTCGATCTTCTTGACCCAGATCAGATCTTCGTAGCTACCGCCGGACACCGGGTTGGCGTTCTGGACCTGGCCGCTCTGCGAGACCGGCGGCGCGTAGGTGTTGTCCACCGAGGCCGTCCCCTGGCTGTCGTAGACGTTGTACACGTCGACGTACACGCTGAGCTCCATCTTCCGCGCCTTGCTGACCTGCCGGGTATACGCGACGCGCAGATCGAGCCCGTGATCGAACTCCGACCTGGCGAGCACGCCGCGCGGCAACAGAAACGACTCGTCGGCGCCGTAGATGTAGTGCGAGGCTAGCGCGTTCTCCGGGATGCCCGAGAACGCCCGCAGCCGCCCGCCGACCGTGAGCTCGCCTTGGCGGTGCAGGTCGAACGTGTAGTAGCCGTCGAGCTTGATGTAGTGCGGGCGATCCTGCGGCAGCGGCCCCTCGCGGTTGGCGAGCAGCTCGATCAGATCGTACTGCGACGAGATGTTCGGATCGACCTGGCCGTTGTCGTACGAGACCAGGCCCGGGTAGTTGCCGGTCGCCCGCGAGTACGTGTACGAGCCCTGCAGGTACAGCGCCCTGGAGAACCGCCGGGTCAGCGTGATCTGCAGCGCGCCGTAGTCCCGGCGCGGCTTGTCGAAGATCCGGATCCCCTGAAACAGCTTGAGCTGGTTCTGCAGGCGAGCCTTCTCGACGGGATCGTCGGTGCGGGCGATCCGGGCGACCAGGACCTCCTCGTCCTTGGCCGACCACTCCCCGGGGTTGGCGATCAGGTACGTGTTGGCGCCGTCGGTCGACACGTCCTCGATGACGCGGCCGAGCCGGCGGTTCTGGTACGACACCCCGACCTTGAGATCGTCGATCACCTCGAGCTCGACGCCCGCCACCAATTCATCGAGGTACTGCGGCTTGATGCCCGGCGCGATCAGCACGCCGCTCGCGCCGACCAGCTGCTCGGTGCCGGCGTGCGCGTTCGGGTTCGCCAGGCAACCCACGCCGTTGGGTCCGCCGATCTTCGCGTCGCTGGCCCCGCACAGCCCGCTGGTCGTCGCGAAGTCCTGGACGAACTGGACCTCGCCGCCGAACGACCGATCGTTTATGTCCATCGGGATCGACTCGTAGAATCGCCCCCAGTGAACGTACGCCTTCGAGCGGCCTTCCTTGGTCCAGTCGTAGATCGCGCCGAGCCGTGGCGCCCACATGTTCTGGAGCGACATCGCGTTCTTGCCGAGCGGCTCGGCGGTCAGCGGATCCTTGGTGTCGCGCAGGAACGTCGCGTAGCGCAGCCGCTGCTCCTCGTAGCGGATCCCCAGGTTGAGCGTCAGGTTAGGTAGCACCTGCCACGAGTCGCGCAGGAACGCCGACCAGTTGAGCGTGTTGCCGGTGATCTGCGTCCCAGGATCGCCCGGCGTGCCCCCGAGGTAGTCGCACAGATAGCTGAGCTCCTTGGCGGTCGTCGAGCTGCCCGTGTTGTCCGGCGTGCGGCACCCGTTGTCGAACCGCGGATCGGTGTTCTCCAGCGCCTGCTGGGAGCCGTCCAGGCCCTTGAGCTGGACCCAGCGCGTCACCCGGATGTCCTGCTGGCCGACGCGGTTCTCGATGAACGCACCGCCCGAGTACAGCCGCGCCTTGTCGGAGCTGTTGGCCTCGACGTCGACCCCGCCCTTGATCTCGTGGCTGCCGAGCGCCTTGACTCGCTCGGTGATCGAGAGCGCCGCGGCGACCCGTTGCTCGGTGTCGCGCACCAGCGAGCCCGGTCCCCCGATCAAGTAGGGCCGGGTCGTCATCGGGCAGTTGTCCTGAAGGTACGGATAGGCGTCGAGCGCGGGCGAGCTGTTGTCGCGACAGCCGTCGATCGTCTTCTGGCTCTCGCCACCGAACGCGGGCGCCCAGATCCCCAGGCTGCCGCTCGACAGCGCCTGCAGCGGCTGGTCCTGAAACGCCGGATCGATCGCATCGACCTCGACGCGATCGCGATGCCAGCCCACGGTCGCATCGATCTCGGTCTTGTTGTCGTTGAGCTTGGAGGTCCACTTCGCCGAGGTGTCGGTCGTCAGCCCTCGGCTCTTGGATCCGCTGCTCGCGAGCCCGAAGATCCCGGGGCGCTTCGCGTACGTCGGCAGCGCCTGCAACGTGACCTGGACCTGGTTGTCCGGCGTGGCGGCAAAGTTGAGCTTGCTGATGGTGTTGTAGACCTGCGAGGTGTCGCTGCGGATCTCCTCGTCGAGCGTATCGGTGATGAAGAACCCGGTCTTCGGATCGACGTCGGCGAAGCTGTCTGCGTTCCCGCCGTTGGCGGTCCCGTTATCGAGCCGAGCATCGCAACCGGACATCACGCCGCTCGGCAACAGCTTGCGGCAGTCGGTCTGGCGCTTGGTCGTCCGCGTGATGTCGGTCCTGCCAAACGCCGGGGCGAACCCGACGTAGAACCACAGCCGGTCCTTGATGATCGGGCCGCCGAGCTCGAACCCGATGTCGGCCTGATACGCATTGTTGGCGACCGCGTCGATCGAGGACGCGTTGATCGGCGTCGACCGGGCGGGCGCCGTCAACGCGCCGGGCTGGATCGTCCCGAACACCGAGCCCTTGAGCTCGTTCGATCCGGTCTTGGTGACGACGTTGACCACGCCGCCGGTCGCGCGCCCGTACTCGGCGTTGTAGCCACCGGTGATGATCTCGATCTCCTCGATGAAGTCGTTGATCACCGGCGTGCCGACCGTGCCGAACGTCAGCCCCGTGGTGTTGACACCATCGACGAAGTACTGATTCTCGAGCGACGAGCTGCCGGAGAACGCCACACCGACTCCGTCGTTCTGGGACCCCGCCGCGGCGCCGAGCGCGGCGTCGAACGTGCGGCCCGGAATCGGCACATTCTTCAGGTAGTTCTTGTCGATCGTGATGCCCTGCGTGGTCGACGTCGGATCGATCGTCGGTGCGGTGTCGGTGATCTTCACGATCTCGCCGCCGGTCAGCGCCTGCTGGATCGGCTGAAACACCGCGGTCGTCTTGTTCAACCCGACAATGACGCCGCTGCGTTCGATCGTGGCCTGGTTGAAGTAGAACGTCACCAGGTAGCTACCCGGCGGTAGCCCGGTGATCTTGTAGAACCCGTTCTCGTCGGAGATCGCGGTCTGCGTTCCCTGCAGGACCGGTGACGTGGCGATGATGGTCACGCCGGCGAGCGCCTCGCTCGATCCCGCGTCGGTGACCTTGCCCTGGATCGCCCCCGTCGTGCTCGACTGCGCCCCGGCCCGCGGCAGCCGAGCGAGGTGCGTGACCCCGAACCCGGCGAGCGCCGCTGCAATGACGAACTGCTTGGCTGTCATGGGGATGCTCCGATCAGCTTGCGCCGGTGACGAAGGCGAATTCGATGGGCTGCAACGCGGGCTGGTGGAACGCGTCCGTCACGCTGGTCGGCAGCGTGATCTTGTAGGCGGTCGTGGCGGCGAGCCCACCCTCGGTCCACTGGATCGTGATCTCGTCCGGCATGCTGAGCGTCGCCACGAACTTGGTGTAGGCGACATCGGCCTCGGTGACGGTGATCGTCGCGATCGAGGTGGGGTCGAGCGGCGCGTTCGCCTTGATCTTGACGCTATTGATGCGACTGACCGCGCCGCGGAGATCCACCGCCGCCGTGAACCTGAGCGGCTCCACGCTGAACGTGAACGCAGAGGTATCGCCAGGGCTACAGCCGTTGGCGAGATCGCCGTCCTGCGGTGCGCAGACCGCGTTGCCCTCCTTGTCGACGACCTCGGGCGAGAACGTCAAGCTGCACGGCAGGTTGGTGGGAAGCGCCGGTGGGACCAGGACGATCGCAGGACCGAGCGCATCAAACCCGCCCTGCGCAGGCCGCTGCTGGTCGCCGGAGGGCGTCCAGTAGCTGCTGATGAGGTCGATCGGGACGTCGATCCCGTTACAGGTGATGCCCACGGCCCCGCGGATGAATTGCCTGTCATCGGCGGCGCCGTCCTGATCCAGATCCTTCACGCCGACCGACTCGCCCATCGCGACGATGTTGGGCGTGCCGTCGGGCTTGGTTCCGCTGGGGCACCCGCCATCGAGCTTGCAGAGGCACAGCGACAGCGGGTTCGAGCCCGGGCACCGCGCCGGCAGCACGTCCTGCGCCACCGAGCAGCGGGCGACGTCGTCGGGGGTCGCCCCGAGCGGCACGCGATCGAACACGTCGTCGTCGACCTTGGCGCGGCAGGCGATCTCCTCGAGGTTATTGCCGCGCAGTAGCTCGTCCATGATGATCCGGAGCTTGTTACCCTCGGCCCTCGCCGACGTGACCGCGTGCTGCTCGTCGTCGGTCGCCATCGGATGCGTCCCGAACGCGAACACCGTGCGGGGCAGGTTGTCGGCACCGCCGGCGCTGTACAGCTCGACGAGCCGCACCTGCTCGATCATCGGCGGACCCTCTGGATGAAGATCGGTCGCGCTCGTCGCGGTGGAACAGGCCGCCGCCGCGACCAGCGCGAGCACACCACAAGTGATCCGCAAAGCCCGGTACATCGTCTGTTGCCTTCCGCAGGGATGCCCCAGACGGCCGGCTCGCCGCTAGCACCCAACGTGGAATCATATCTAGATCGCCACGCGCCATTGTATCATCGATAGAATCGACGACAGACTTCCAAATGATCACGCAGCGTGACAGCGCCGCGGCGCGCAACTAGCGCGGTACGCGCGCGATCGCGCCAGCGCGGACGTCCATCTCGTCGACGAACGTCACCCATGGCAGAGAGGCCAGCGCGGACATCTGTCGTCAGCCAGCAACGAATATCTGCGGCGATCCGCGACGACGCCGAACCACCCGACGTCGGCCAGCTAATTCGCAAGGAGCCAGGCCAGACGGCGCTGAAGCCCAGCGAGAAGCGGCTCGGAGGTTCGTGGCGAGCGAAGCAGCCGCACGCCGTGAGTTGCCCGTGGTCCGCAGGTCGCAGCCGGCGACCTGGGGAATGTCGCTTTAGGGCTTCGGATCTTCTTTGACCTTGAGCGCAACCTTGACGTCGTCGTGATTCACGTCCGCGGCGAGGCTGCGGATCTGATCCATCGTCGACACCACGTTCGCCCACGGCACCGCATCGTCGAAGTCTACGAAGATCACCCGATCGTTGCCGCGCTTGGCCACTTCCTCGAGCTTCGGACGCAGCGTGCGAGCGAGATCCACAGCCGCGATCGGTGTCTCTTTGTCGTTCTCGGACAACACCATATCGAGCGTGACCTTGACCTTGACGGTGAGCATCATCGCGTTCGGATCAGGGGCTTCGTTCTCCTGGATCTTCCGCGGGATCTCGAGCGTCTCCATCTTCATCATGATCGGCATCACGACGAGGAAGATGATGAGCAGGACGAGCAGCACGTCGATCAGCGGCGTCACGTTGATCTCGCTCTGAACGCCGCCCTTGTTTCCGCCGGTTGACATCCCCATGGCTATTTGTCCTCCCCGTCCTTGGCGATGGCGAGGTCAACCTGCTGAATGAACATGGTCTTGTTCATGTACTCGAGCACTGGATAGACCTTGATGTACTCGACCTTGTCGTCGGCCTTGAGATAGATCTTGCCGACGCCGTCGGGGTTCTTCGGCGCCTTCCACATGCCCTGGATCTGATCGTCCATCTCCTTCAGCGTCGCGGTGGTCACCGGTCCGAGCTTGCTCTTCTCCACCCAGAGGTTGCCTTCGATGTCGATCGACACCACCGGCTGCATCTTGTCTTTCTCCTGGGAGAAGTTGCGCGCCTTTGGCAGCGTGACGTCGTGGCCGCGGCCCATGATCAGCGTCATCAGCATGAAGATGATGAGCAGGACCAGCATGACGTCGACCAGCGGCGTCACGTTGATGTCGTTGCGCACGACATCGATCATCGGCTTCTTGTGACCCGACAAACGCCAGCGGCGGTGATTATGTCCGGCCCGATTGGCCATTGTTACGACCGGCCCTCACGCAGCACGTAGTCGATGAACTCGCTCGACACATCGTTCATGTCGATGACGTATTGCTCGACCCGCGAGGTGAAGTAGTTGAACGACATGGCGCCGACGATCGCGACACCGAGGCCGATGGCGGTCGACACGAGCGCCTCGGAGATCTTGGGGCCGATCTCGTTGATCGTCACGCTGCCGCCCTTGAGCAGCTGGAACGTCCCGAGGATGCCGACGACGGTTCCGAACAGACCGATGAACGGCGTGGCGGAGGCGACCGTACCGAGGAACGCGAGGCCCTTGCGCAGGTTCGACGTCTCGCGCTCCTTGACGCGCTCGAGGGCGCGGTTGACCGAGTCGACGAGATCGAAGTCACCGACATCGTCGGGACCCTCGGTCTTGAGCGCTTCGCGACCCTGGATCAGGGCGGTCAAGCCAGACTCCATCACCTTGGCAACCGGGCTCCTGGGCATCGAGCGCGCCGTGTTGAGCGCCTCGTTCACCTTGTGCTGGCGGAGATACTCGCCGAGCGCCTGGACGTAGCGGATGCTCTGGTCGCTCGCCGCACGAAAGGTCAGCAGACGTTCGACGATGATGTACACCATGAACACGCTCATCGCGGCCATCACCACGGTGACGACCTTCACGATGATGGACATGTTGTTCCAGAGTTCTACGAGGTCGAGTCCCATGGCACGTTCCTGCTGAAGGGTTGCTAGCTGAGCTGAGAGTAAAGGTTACTTTTGATTGTAGATGAACGTGACCGCGGTGCAGACCGGGGTCGGCTTGCCGTTCACGGTGAAGGGTCGATACCGCCACTCGCCACGGATCGTGTTCTGAATCTTGGAGTCGTAGGACGAGAACCCCGTGCTCTTCAGCTGCGTCACCTGGCTGATGTTGCCGTCGAGCGTGAGGCACAGCTTGAAGCTACCCACCAGCCGGTCCTTGCCCGAGCGGCTGATCTCGGTCTTGGTCACATCGTCAGGGACGATGTTCTTTTCACCGGCGATGCGCAGCGCGTCTAGCGCGGCCGGTGCGACGTTCTGCGGCGGCGCGGGGGGCGGAGGCGGCGGCGGCGGCGGCGGCGCGGCGACCACGCCATTCAGATCGCCACCGACAACACCACCCTCGACACCGCCCTCGACGCCGTTGGGATCGCCCTGCTCGACCGGCGCCGCGACTTCCTTCTGCTCGATCTTGACCGGCTGGACGATGTCCTTGACCCTGATCTTCTTCGGCGTGAGCGTCACGTCGTGCGGCTTTGCGCCGCCCTTGGGGGGAGGCGGTGGCGGCGGGGGCGGTGCCGCGATCGCCAGATCGACCGAGTTCTTGGGACGCTCGAGCTGCTCGATCTCCCAGATCCCTTTCACCCACGCACCGACCAGCACGGCGGCATAGATGATCACGATCCCGGAGAGCAGCGGAACCGCCCAAGCCGGCATCTTCGTGTTCTTGGACGCCTCGAAGTTGCCGAACATCTTGTTGAGCGCGGCCACCGTCGAGGAGTTGCTTGGCGACTTCATGTCGTTCTTTACAAGGGGGGGGGTCTTTTCGACGTCGCGCTTCATTCGGCTGCTCCTGGGTTGGGCAAAATCAGCCGCCGGACTTCACAGCCGAGGCACCGGGTGCAGGCGCACTCGGTGGCGTGGGTGATGGTGCGGACGCGGGGGGCTGCCCCGCTTGCGTCTTCTTTGCCTCTTCGGCAAGAACGCGCGCCAGCTTCGCTTGGTCTTGTGCGCTTGCGCGATCGATCGCTGACGCCCATGACGCTCCGTGGGCTGTCGAGCGAAAGTTGAAGATCGCGCCCTGGAGGCTCACGACTTTCGAGCTCTTGGGCTGGATCTCGGCGGCGTGCTGCAGTGCGCCGATGCCGCGGTCCGCAAGCTCGATCGCCTCGGCGCCGACCAGCGTCCGCTGGTTGAGCTTGGCCCACGCGACGTTGCCGATGAACTGGTACTGCGCGACCTTGCTGTTGGGATCGGTCGTCACGGCCGCCACCCGGTTGTACCAGGAGATCGACTTCCGCCAGTCGCCGGCCTTGAGCTCGATGCCGGCGAGGTTGCCCATGATCTCGGGATCATTGGCCCGTTCCTTGAGAAGCTGCTCCCAGTACGCGATCGCCTTCGGATGCTGATCGGAGTCCATCCACAGCGAGGTCATCAGCTTGCGCGTCTGATCCTTGGTCAGCAGCTCATCGACCTGCTTCTGCGCGAGCACGGCCGCCGCCTTGTTGTCGGACTGGTTCGCCAGCTCGACGGCCGCGCGCGCCTCGGCCAGCTGGCTCTTGATCTCGTCGTCGGCGGGCTGCGCCTTGATCCAGACCTGGAAGTTCTGCGCGGCGAGCTCGGCGAGCTCGGGTGACGTCAGGCTACAGTACGTGGTCTCGACGCACTTGAACGACGACGCGCAGGTGTAGCGACCGAGCTCCTCCTTCTTGTCCCGGAGTTGCGACTGAAGGTCGGTCTTCTTGTCCTTGTCGTCGTCCTTGACGTCCTTCAGGTCCGAGCTGAGCTTGTCGATCGCAGCCTGGATCGGCTGGGTCTTCTTGGTGCCGCACTCGGCGTAGTGCCGGTCACCTTCCTTTACACACGCGCCGGTCTCGACCGGCTTGGTGTTGGGAATCACCTGGCAAACGAACTCGTCCTTGGTGCCGAGCAAGATCGGCGCGTCGTACCCAGGCTTCGCGATCTTCGAGTACGCCAGCCCGAGGTTGTAGTGAATCGTCGGGTGTTCGATCTCGGTGAGGGCCATCTGGTACTGCGCCGCCGCGTCGATGAACTGCGTCTCGCGGAACAGACGATTGCCCGCCCGCGTGCGCTTATGACCATCGATCTCGGTGCAGCCAAGCGCCGTCAACGAGACGAGCATGACGCTAAGGACACTTGCGATCCGTGCGCGCTCGTAGGAACGACTCATGTAGCGAGCGACTATACATAGCGATGTGGGGGGCATCAACGGCCTTCGCGTTCTGCGTCTACGATTACGATGCGCGGTCATCTCGGCGAAGCGCTTCGGGGTGACACCGCCTGGCATCTGCCTGGCAAACTGCGGGAGGCACGACTCCATTGCGACTATGGCAGGCGCAGCGACAGGGTGATCCCGTACCCGTCGAGGTCCGGCTCGTCGCCGGACGGTGTCGATAGTCCGACCGACTTCTGTTCGACACATTGTTTTGCCGCATCAGCTGCGACACCGACGACATCGCGCAGCTGCACCGCGATGCTCGTGATCGACGCTTGCTGATTCTTGATCGCGATCGTGACCTCGCCCTCGATGCGCGGTTTTGCCGCACGCGCCTCCGCGGGCACGTTCGGCGCACACGCTGCGACGGCGGAGCGCACCTTCCGGGCGATATCGGAAGCCAGTTGCGGCGGGATCTTGCGGCCCCTGGGCGCGTGAATCACCGGCGGAACATCGAACCGCGGGTGCTCGCCCGTACGATGGTCGCGGACGCGGACGTCGCCGATCGTGTAGTCGTCGCCGGTGCTCGATGCGCCGGCCGGGGCGACCGGCCGAGCGACGGTTCGCACATCGCGCGCGCTCGGCAACGCGGGCGTGACGTCAGCGCGCGGGGCGGCGTGCGCGGTCTCGGCATTTTTTGGAGACGCCGGCGTGGTCCTGGCCGACGCGTCGTCGTTGCTGGCAACGATAATGTAGAGCCCCATGATGCCGGCCACGACGATCGCGAGGCCGAGCGCGAGGTAGCGGCGACGGTTCATCCCCCTGGATCTAGCACGGCGGGGTGAGCGACTCGGGCACCGGCTCGGGCACCGGCGTGGGGCGGATCACTTCGACATCGCCGCTCCGCACGCGGTGCAGGCGGCCGACGCTGTCACGCAGCAGCAGCGCGCCGTCGCCGTCGAGCCCCGCGACCTCGCCGCTGAGGTCTGCGCCGTCGACCCGGGCACGCGCGGCGATCCCCTGCGCCATGCGCTCGTGCCACGACGGCGCGATCGCCGATAGCCCGCTGGCGATGTAGCGGTCCATCCAGCGCTCGACCTGGGCGAGCAGTTGCTCGATGAACGCTGCGCGATCGACCGGCGCCCCGGTAGCATGCTCCAGCGTGGTCGCCGTCGCCAGGAGCTCGGGCGGCAGCGCGGCTGCCGCGAGGTTGACCCCGATCCCGACCACGATCGACTCCAGACGGTTACCCTGGCTGTGGGCTTCGACCAGCACGCCCGCGAGCTTCTTGCCGTGGACCAGCACGTCGTTCGGCCATTTCAGCATCGCCGCGGCACCCATCGTGCGCGCCGCGTCGCAGACCCCGATGCCGATCGCGAGCGTCACCGGCGGAACATCGACCAGTGGCAGCGGCGGGCGGATCACCGCCGACAGATACAGCCCGGCGTCCCGGGGAGATGCCCACGCCCGCCCGTCGCGGCCGCGCCCCGCGCGCTGCGCGCGGGCGATCACCACCGTGCCGTGACGTGCACCGGCGCGCGCGAGCCGCGCAGCGTCGTCGTTGGTCGAGTCGCACTCGTCGAGCTCGACGCGGTGGCAGCCGAGCCATTGCGCGCGCGGCAGCGAGGCCCGCGCCGGGCTGGGTTTGCCGATCACGCTCGCACATCCAGACCGATATCGACCGCGGGTGCCGAGTGCGTGAGCGCCCCGACCGAGATCAGATCGGCGCCTGCGCGGGCGTAGTCGGCGATCGTCGCCAGCGTGATGCCGCCGGACACCTCGACCAGCGCGCCGCGGCCGTGTGCGCGCGCCGCCGCGACCTCGACGTCGGCGGGCGACATGTTGTCGAGCAGCACGACCTCGGCCCCGGCCGCGAGCGCTTGCTCGAGCTCGCCTAGGTCGGTGACCTCGACCTCGATGCGCAACGGGTGCGGCGCGCGGGCCTTTGCAGCCTCGACCGCGGCACGCACCGAGCCGCACGCCGCGATGTGATTGTCCTTGATGAGAATGCCGGATCCGAGATCGAAGCGATGGTTGCCGCAGCCGCCCGCCGCGACCGCCGCCTTCTCGAGCGTGCGAAACCCCGGCGTCGTCTTGCGGGTATCGATCACCCGCGCCTTGGTGCCGGCGACCGCGTCCGCGTAGCGCCGCGCCAGCGTGGCGACTCCGCTGAGCCGCTGCGCGAAGTTGAGTGCGGTGCGTTCGGCGGCGAGCACGCTGTGGGCGGCCCCACGCGCCGTGATGAGCACGCCGCCGGGCGGAACCCGCGCGCCGTCCGGCGAGCACACCTCGAGCTCGATCGCGGGATCGACCATCGCGAACACCGCCGCGGCGATCTCGACGCCGAACGCGACGATCGGCTCGCGCGCGTTCATGTCAGCGACCACCGGAGGACCTCCCGGATCTCCACCCGCACCAAATACGGCGCTGGACGTGACGTCCCCGCGGCCGAGATCTTCGTCGAGCGCGAGCTCGATCAATCGGCGGACCGCGGGTATCGCCGCGAGCCCCCGCAGGACAGGGTTAGCCATGCGCGGGCAGCATACACAACCAGACTCGAGAGTCGAGCCGTCCGGCGTCAGCTGATCGCGCTACCGCGATAGATCTCATCCACCACGAGCTCGGCGTCCATGCTCTCGATCCGGACGCGACCGCCCGCGATGGCCACGTGCGTCGACCATTCGGTCCCCCGGCGCCCATGCACGGTGATCCGGCGCTCGCGATGCGAGACGACGATGTACTCGCGGAGGGTCGGAATCGTTCGATAGATCTCGAGCTTGGCGCCGGTATCGTATTCGACCGACGAGTCGCTGGTCACCTCGAGCAGCACCTGCGGGTTCAGCGCGGTCGCGTTGGGGCTCGGCGGGTGCTGCTGGAACGGGCCGCAGATCACCGCCCCATCGGGAAACGTCGCGAACCCCGCGGCCTCGGCGTAGATCCGCATGTCCGACGGATGAACCCGACACGGCCGGTTGCCGACGGTGTTGCCCAGACAGCGGAGGACCTCGGCCGCGAGCGCCGAGTGATCTTCCGACCCGCCCGCCATCGCATAGATCTCGCCATCGAGAAACTCGTGCTTGGTGGCGCTCAGCTGCTCGAGCGCGACGTACTCCGCGTACGTGTAACGATGAAGCTGCTGGCGCTGCACCATGGCCAACACCGTAGCATGACGCCATCCGGCTCAGGCCCAGCGCTGGATCGTCCAGCCGCGGCGGCGAGCGTGGCGGCGCAGCCGCGCATCGGCGTTGATCGCGATCGCGGTACCGACTCGTTCGAGCATCGGTAGATCGTTGTAGCTGTCGCTGTAGAAGTAGCTGGTGGCGAGGTCGACGCCGTGCGCGGCGGCCCAGCGCTCGGCCAGCGTGACCTTGTGCTGGCCGAAGCAGTACGCGGCGGCCCGGCCGGTGAACACGCCGCGCGCGACCTCGAGCTCCGACGACAGAACGTGCTCGATGCCGATGCCGCGCGCGACCGGGCGGGCGGCGTACTGGGTCGAGCCGGTCGCCAGCACGACCAGGTGGCCGGCGCGCCGGTGATGCTCGATCGCGTCGCGGGCGGCGGGCGCCACCTCGCGCGCGATGTGATCGCGGTACCAGATCTCGCACTTGGCGATCATCTCGGCCTCGGAGTCGCCGCGCAGGCCGAGGCAGAGCCTGGCGAACACCGCGTCCATGTCGAGCACGGCCAGCTTGTAGAGCGCCTGCCAGTAGAGCGCCTTGACGACCATCCGGGGCGCCAGCTCGCCGCGCCGGTACAGGAACCGGACCCAGCTCATGCCGGTCTCGACCCGCAGCACGGTGTTGTCCATGTCGAAGAACGCGGCGCGCACGGGCGCACGCGTGGGTTCGGTGGGTTCGCCGGGTGCAGGTACGGCGGTCATCGCGACACGGCGAGCTCGAGCATGCGGGCGAGGATATTGGAGCATCCGTGCGTGACTGTCGAGCCGAGGATCGACCCGGTCGCCGACCGCATCCAACCGAACAGCAGGCCCGGAAAGAACGTCGCCAGCGCCCGCGGGTCACCGTCGCGCGGCAGGTGGATCACGGCGAACGCGATCGACGACAGCACGAGCGCAAGGCCGATCCCGCCACCGAGCCAGCGCCGCTTCGGCGGGAACCGCTGCTCGAGCTTGTGGAGCAGGAAGCCGCGGAAGAATAGCTCCTCGGGGAGCCCGACGACCAGCCACTGCACCGCGCACCATTCGAGGCTGAGCGCGCTGGCCGATGGCGGGGTCGCCTCGAACACCGTGAACGCCGGCCAGTGCAAGCTCTCCGGCCCGCCGTAGTGGCTGCACATCCGGTGCGGTGCCAGATGCGACAGCAGCTCCGAGTGGCACGCGACCTCGTAGAACCCGACGAAGCCGAGCGCGAACACGGGCACGATGATCGCCACCGCCGCGCCGGCCAGCGCGAGGCCCTTGCCGACCGGCTCGTACCGAAACCCGTAGTCGCGCAGATCCTCGTCTCGCCGGCTCGCGACGTACACCGGTACGTACAGAAACACCACCGAGATCAGCGCCGAGCCGAGGTGCCCGATCCACGGCAGGTCGACGTTGACCCGGACCAGCACGGCGACCAGCACGGCGACCACGCCGAACGCAACTGCGCCGTCGCGCCATGCGCGTTGCGCAGAGGGGACACGACTCTCCGGAGGCTTGGGCAGCGAAGCTGTCACCCGGGGCAGACCCTACCCGATCGCGGGTCGGGGTAAAGAGGCTTGCGCATGCTCCGCAACCGCCGATAAAACGTGGGCATGGAGCTCCGCAAGATCCGCGACATCCTTGGCGACCAAGCCGCACTGCTCGATCATCAGTGCCGCACGATCGCGAAAAGCTCGCTCACCCTCCCCTCGCCGAGCTACATCGACGACATCTTCTCGCAGAGCGACCGGACGCCGCGTGTCCTCGGTGCGCTGGCGCGGATGAGCTCGACGGGCCGGCTCGCCAACACCGGCTACATCTCGATCCTGCCGGTCGATCAGGGCATCGAGCACTCGGCCGGCGCGTCGTTCGCACCCCACCCGGCGATGTTCGATCCAGAGAGCATCGTACGGCTCGCCATCGAGGGTGGCTGCAACGCCGTGGCCTCGACGTACGGCACGCTCGGAATCCTGGCGCGCAAGTACGCGCACAAGATCCCGTTCATCGTGAAGATGAACCACAACGAGCTGCTGTCGTTCCCCAACACGTATGACCAGACGCTATTCGGCGACGTCCGCCAGTGCTTCGACATGGGCGCGCAGGGCGTCGGCGCGACGGTGTACTGGGGCGCTCCTGAGTCGCGCCGCCAGCTCCACGAGATCTCGGCGGCGTTCGCCGAGGCGCACCGGCTCGGCATGTTCACCGTCCTGTGGTGCTATGTGCGCAACAACGCGTTCAAGACCGCGCTCGGCGACGAGAGTCTGTCTGCGGATCTCACCGGCCAGGCCAACCACCTCGGCGTCACGATCCAGGCCGACATCATCAAGCAGAAGATGCCCGAGCTGAACGGCGGCTATAACGACCCCGCGCTCAAGGGCCTCGGCAAGACCCACAAGAAGGTCTACACCGAGCTGACCACCGACCACCCGATCGACATGACGCGCTACCAGGTCGCGAACTGCTACATGGGCCGAGTCGGCCTCATCAACAGCGGCGGGGCCTCCGGCGATAACGATCTGCGCGACGCGGTCGCGACCGCGGTCATCAACAAGCGCGCCGGCGGCATGGGCCTGATCCTCGGGCGCAAAGCCTTTCAGCGGCCGTTCAAGGAAGGCGTCGAGTTGCTCAACGCGATCCAGGACGTCTACCTGTCCAAGGATGTCACGATCGCCTGACGAGCTTGCGGCCGTGTTCGATACCTCGGAAGTCGCGCGTCTTCGAGCGACGATTCCGTGCAGGTTGTCGCCGGTTACGACGACAGACCGATCGAAAGCGGACGTGGCGACGCACCGACGAAGTCGGCCTTGTTCGACACGTCCCGAGCCGGCGCGTCTGCGGATCCTCGCGCCGACGAGTCGTCGCGCCGGCGGTCGGCCGTGACGCAGCCTGGCTGATCGCGCTGCGTGATGACGGCATGACGGCCTGTGGGTGAGCGGCCCGTATCGCTGATGGCTGATACACTGGCCCGGCGCATGCCAAGGCTCGGCGAGCACCTGGTCGCAGCGGGCCTGCTCACCGTTGAACAGGTCGAGCAAGCGCTGCGTGCCCAGGTCATGTGGGGCGGCCGGTTGGGCACCAACCTCATCGAGCTGCACTACCTCGAGCTCGATCCGCTGTCCGTCGCGCTCGGCCGCCAGCACCGGCTGCCCGCGGCGCTGGCGCGCCACTTCGAGAAGGCCGATCCCGCGCTCCAGGCCATGCTGTCTCCGGACTTTGCGGAGCGATTCTCGTGCGTGCCGCTGTTGCGGATGGGCCCCGCGCATCACGTCGTGGTCGCCTCGCTCGCGCCGCTCCAGCCCCGGCAGCTCGCCATCATCGCCGACGAGCTGGCGGTCGACGTGCGGCAGCTCGTCCCCGCGATCGCCCCCGAGCTGCGGATCCGGTATCAGCTGGAACGGGTCTACGGCGTCCGCCGTGCCGCGCGGTTCTTGCGTGCCCGCGGGGGGAGCATCCCGGCGTTCCCCGCGTTCGAGGTCCTGCCGATCCAGCCCGAGGCGGAGCCCGAGCCAAGCGCTCCAGCGCTCCCGGTCTTGACCCGGGAGATCCAGGTGTTCCGGCTGCCCGCCGATGCAGCCAGCGCCCCGGGCCTGGGCCCCGAAACCGGCTCCGACGCCGGTATCGATCTCCCTGCCGGGCCGCTGCCGCATGGCGACCCTGGCGACCCTGGTGACCCTGGTGACCCTGGTGACCCTGGTGACCCTGGTGACCCTGGTGACCCTGGTGACCCTGGTGGCCCTGGTGACCCTGGTGACCCTGGTGACGATGACCTGCTCGCGATCGAGATCGAGCCTCCGGATGCGGTGTCCGACCTGTCGCGTCACGCCACGCTGGACGACGACCAGCTCGCGATCCCGAGCGAGATCATGGAGTCTGGCCAGCCCCCGCAGCCCGGGCAACCGATGCGGCCGGGCTCCGCCCGGCACCCCGCGGCCCCGACGCTCTCCGCGGCCGTCGAACCGTTCGCGGACGAGCCTCACACGCGCGAGCGCCGCACCTACCTCCGCACGCTCGCCGACGCACCGGCGAGTGACGCCGAGCACCAGGCGCTGCTCGCCCGGATCGCGATCCGCAAGATCGCGGTCGGTTCCGCCCCGCGGATCATGGCCGGCGCCACGCTGGGCGAGGCCACCCGGGCGATCCGCCGTAGCACCGACCGCGACCGCGTCGCCGAGCTCGTGATCGACACCCTGGATCGGTTCGCCCCGACCTGCGAGGCCGCGATCATGCTGGTACTCCGCGGCGCCACCGCGATCGGCTGGAAGGGCTTCCAGCGCGCCGGGGCTGGGGTCGGCGAGATCGCGGTCCCGATGGACGACAGCGGCCTCATCCCGCGTGCCGTGGAGCACAACGTCGCCCTGCGGCTGCCGTGTGACGAGCTCGACCCGATCGACCGGCTGCTGCTGACCTCGCTCGGCCAGCAGACCGGCGATCTCCTCGTTGTTCCGATCTCGATCGCAAGTCAGGTGATGTGTGTGATCGCGATCGCCGTCGCCGCGGGTGCCCCGATGGCCAGCGCCGAGCCCATCGCCGCGGCGGCCGGTGCCGCATTCGCACGGCTGATCCGCGACGCCAGCCGCTAGCCTGCCTCCCATTGAAACAGATGCTTGACGGTCCCTGCGGGGTTTGGCAGTGTCCGCGCGATGACCGCAATCGACGATGGCGAACACCCCGGAACGCCCCGTCGCAAGCACCGTCACGACCTCGGCCACGAAGATCACGGACCCAAGCTCGCCGCCGCGACGACCCGCGGCATCCAGACGTTACTGGGCCTGTGGATCGCCCTGTCGCTGGGCCTCGTGGTGTACGCCCTCGTGGATGGCGCACGACCTCGAGACCCTACGGTCCCCACGGCGGGTGCCGCCACGGCGCCCGCGCGCAAGTGAGCGTCGTCCGGGCGCCGCTGAACCGCGATGGCGCAACGCACGATCGCGCGGCGCCCATATCGCGAACGAGCTCCGAGCGATCGGCGGCCTGGTCCGCCTACCGTTCTGCGTCCAGATCGGTCATGGTTCCGAAGCTGTGGCAGCGGGGAACCCGCGCAACGCAATGAGCCGAGAAACGAGCATCGGGAGATGATTCCGGACGACGTCATCGCACAGATCCGCGATGCCGCGGACATCGTGGCGGTGATCGGCCAGCACGTGCAGCTCAAGCGCGCCGGCACGAGCTGGAAGGGCCTGTGTCCGTTCCACGGCGAGAAGACCGCGTCGTTCAACGTGATCCCCGCCAAGCAGTTCTTCCATTGCTTCGGCTGCCAGAAGAACGGCGACGTGTTCTCGTTTCTGATGGAGCTCGAGGGCAAGAGCTTCGTCGAGGTCGCCGAGGAGCTCGCCGGCCGGTTCGGCATCACCGTGCCGCGGATCGAGGAATCCCCGGAGCTCCGGCGCGCCCGCGGCGAGCGCGTCGCCATGCTCGCGATGAACAAGCTCGCGACCGCGTTCTACCGTGAGGTGCTCGCCGATCCCAAGCGCGGCGAACCCGGCCGCGCCTACCTTGCGCGCCGCGGGGTGCTCGCCGAGACGGCGGACAAGTTCCAGCTCGGCTACGCGCCGGACGACTGGGGTGCGCTCGCGGACTACCTGAAAGCACAGCGCGCCGACCTCGAGCTCGCGGTCCGGCTCGGCCTCGTCGCCCACCGGCCCCGCGCCGGGGGCTACTACGACCGCAATCGCGACCGGCTGGTCTGTCCGGTGGTCGTCCCCGGCGGAGAGATCGTCGGGTTCTCGTCGCGCCTGGTCGGGGTTGCGGCACCGGCCCCGGACGGCAGCGAGCCGCCGAAGTACATCAACAGCCCCGAGAGCGCGGTCTACAAGAAGGGCAAGCTGCTGTTCGGGCTCGCGCAGGCTCGCGAGGCGATGCACACCCAGAAGCGCGCGGTCCTGGTCGAGGGCAACTTCGACGTCATCACGCTGCACCAGGCCGGCTTCACCGAGGTCGTCGCACCGCTCGGCACCGCGCTGACCATTGACCAGGTGACCGTGCTCAAGCGGCTGACCGAGCGGATCGTGCTGCTCTACGACGGCGATCGCGCCGGCTACAAGGCCACGATGCATGCCCTCCAGCTGTGCGTCGAGACCGATGCCGAGGTGCTGGTCGCGTCGCGCCCGGGCCACGCCCGGTCCGGCGGGGCCGGCAGGTTGTCGGGCGGCGTGGACCCGGACAGCCTCGTCGCCGGCGGCGGAGCGGAGCTGCTTCGCGAGGCGGTCGACCGCGCGCTCGGCGGTATCGAGTTCTTCGCGTTCGAGGTCTGGGGCAAGGCCGGCGCCAACAACAGCGACGCCCGCGCCCGTGCGCTGGAAGATGCCGCGCGACTCGTCGCGAAAATTGCCAACCCGGTCAAACGTGATCTAATCGCAGGCACATTGGCGACCGCGATGGATGTAGACCTCGCCGTGGTGAGGAACGCGCTGGCGCGGGGCGCGAACCCTGCCCATGCGGCCCCCAACCGTGGTGTATCGCACCCGAACGGTTCCGGAGCATCGTCCCCCGGTGGGGACCCGCGGAGCTCCGGCGGTCACGCGGATGCGGCACCTGCGACCCCAAAGCTCGTCGCACCGCCGCCCATGGACGAGGTCGAGGTCATCGCGTTGCTCGCCGATCATCCAGTGCTGATCGCAACCGTCGAAGCAGACAAGGCTTTTTGGCTCTTGACGGACGCTCGGCTCCGCGCCATGTATTCCGCGGCTCGGGACGGGCAGTCCTTCCTGGAGCTTGCTCCTGCGCAGTTGCCCCCGACTACGGCCAAGCACGTGCTGTCCGGAAAATACGCCTCCGCCAAAGACCCATCGTCGTCGCTCGCCGCGATGACGCAAAACCTCGAGGCACGTAAGCTTGGTGCCGGACGTATAGAGTTGAAAAAGAGCCTGGCTGACGCCAGGCGTCGTGGAGATCACGTCCTCGCGCGTGAGCTCGCACAACAGGCGGAGGCAGCAGGTAGAGGAAACCACGAGCTCGTCACCAAGCTCGCCGAAGAGCGCAAGGCCGGGTCCAGGACCGAGAAGCTCGCTTCTCTGGTCGACCCCGAGACGTCGAACCGAAAGCAGGTCGAGTAGATATGGCGCGTACCCAAGTCGCAAAGACAAAGAAGCCGGAGAAGCCGGATCCGAAGGCGAAGAAGCCCGCCACGGCCACCGTCGCCGCCAAGGAAGCGCCCAAGAAGGTCGAGCCCAAGAAGGACGCCAACGGCGTCAACGGCAAGGCGAAGACCGATCTCGACAAGAAGGCCAAGCCGGCCGTGGCCGACAATGCCGGGCTCAAGCCCGCCGTCGCCAAGCCGCTGACCAAGCCGGCGACCAAGCCCCCCCGGCCGCCGCGCGATGAAGACGACGACGGCTTCGGCGATGAGGATGAGGACGACTTCGTACCGGTTCCCAAGGCCGCCAAGGCGGGCGGCAAGCCCGGCAAGCCCGGCGCCAGCAAGACCGGGCTCCCTGCCGAGATCGATATCGACGACGGCGGCGCCGACGATGGTGTGATCCCGGCGTTCGAGGAAGAGGAAGACGACGACTTCGGCGCGGCTCCCAAGCCGCGCAGCCTGGTGAGCGAGGCCGATGCCGCCGCGATGGAGGCCGAGACCCGCAAGAAGCCCGCCCGCGCCGCCGGCGCGCGCGGCGCCGGCGACACCGCCCGCGACAAGCTCATCGAGCTGGGCAAGCAAAAGGGCTTCGTGACCTACGACGAGGTCAACGACCACATGCCCGAGGACGTGGTGTCCACCGATCAGATCGACGGCTGGCTGGCCGCGCTCGGCGAGCACGGCATCGAGGTCGTCGACGGCGCCGGTGCGCGCCGCGCCGAGCTGGCCGATCAGCCGCCCAAGGGCCTCGAGATCGACAAGGAGAAGGAGGAGGGCGAGGTCGACGAGGACGAGGAGTACGCGTACTCGCGGACCAGCGATCCGGTCCGGATGTACCTGCGCAAGATGGGCTCGGTCTCGCTGCTCACCCGCGAGGGCGAGGTCGAGATCGCCAAGCGCATCGAGGACGGCGAGCGCAAGATGCTGCAGGCCGTGCTCAACAGCTCGGTCGCCGTCGAAGAGCTGCTCGAGATCGGCGAGCGGCTGCGCCGCGGCAAGGTCCGCGTCAAGGACGTCGTCAAGGACATCGACGAGGACGAGGCCGAGTTCAACGAGCAGTTCTACGTCGATCGGGTCTGCAAGATCATCGACAAGGTCCGCAAGCTCCAGCGCGACACCGAGAAGCTCGAGGAGAAGCTGGTCGAGGCCGACACCGACGGCAAGAAGAAGAAGGTCAAGGACCTCATCAAGGCCAACCGGGCCCAGATGTTCGAGGAGCTATCCGATCTGCGGCTCAACAAGCCCACCGTCGATCGGATCGTCGCGCAGCTGAAGAACATCATCATCAAGCTCGACAAGGCCGAGCTCGAGGTCCGCGAGTGCGAGGCCAAGGCCGGCACGCCGGCCAACGAGATCAGGAAGACGCTGCGCGAGATGCGCGCGTCGCCGCAGCGCGCCCGCGCGGTCGGCAAGAAGACGATGATGACGATCGCCGACTTCGAGGAGATGGAGGAGCAGATCAAGACGGCGATGCGCAAGGTCGCCGTGATCGAGGAAGAGGCGCGCGGCGCGGCCCCCGAGCTGCGCTCGACGTTCCGCGATCTGCACGAGGGCGAGCGGATGGCGGACCGCGCGAAGTCCGAGCTCGTCGAAGCCAACCTCCGCCTCGTGGTGTCGATCGCGAAGAAATACACCAACCGCGGCCTGCAGTTCCTGGATCTGATCCAGGAGGGCAACATCGGCCTCATGAAGGCGGTCGACAAGTTCGAGTACAAGCGCGGCTACAAGTTCTCGACCTACGCGACGTGGTGGATCCGCCAGGCGATCACGCGCGCGATCGCCGACCAGGCGCGCACGATCCGCATCCCGGTCCACATGATCGAGACGATCAACAAGCTCGTGCGCACCACGCGCTACCTGGTCCAGGAGCTCGGCCGCGAGCCGATCCCCGAGGAGATCGCCGAGCGCATGGAGCTGCCGCTCGACAAGGTCCGCAAGGTCCTGAAGATCGCCAAGGAGCCGATCTCGCTCGAGACCCCGATCGGCGAGGAAGAAGACTCGCACCTCGGCGACTTCATCGAGGACAAGTCGATCGTCTCGCCGAGCGAAAGCGTGATCTCGGTCAACCTCGCTGACCAGACCCGCAAGGTGCTGGCCACGCTGACCCCACGCGAGGAAAAGGTCCTGCGCATGCGGTTCGGCATCGGCGAGAAGTCCGACCACACGCTCGAAGAGGTCGGCCAGGACTTCGAGGTCACCCGCGAGCGCATCCGCCAGATCGAGGCCAAGGCGCTGCGTAAGCTGCGGCACCCGTCGCGCTCGAAGCGCCTCAAGGCGTTCGTCGAAAACTAGACCAAGAATCGCGCGACGGGAAAGCCCCCTTTCTATAACGCCAAGGCGCTGCGTAAGCTGCGGCACCCGTCGCGCTCGAAGCGCCTCAAGGCGTTCGTCGAAAACTGAGTTTGTTCGCGGCTGCGCACACGGCCGGATGGTCCGACCGTGTGCGTAGCGGGTTATGCACCGAATCGAAGACTATGCAGCGGTTCGGTTCGCGGTGGGGTTGTCACACAACGAGCCACCCAAATGATTTCAACATCTTGTGAGTTCACGTCGGCTGGCAGCAACTGGCACAGCGAGTGCTCGACATCGCTCCGGATATGACCGACCGCGAAGCCAAATCCCGAGCGGTGAAGATCCTCGCGAAGTCATTGTACCGTGACCTCGAAGCGCAGGGCTTCGACGAGAAGCAGATCGTCGCATTCGCAACCGAGCTGATCAGCGAGGTGACGTCGAAGATCGCTCGCACCGAGAAGGCGCAGCAACTGGCCTGACCGTCGGAGCCCGATCGGGGCCCGATCGTGACGATACGGAGGCGGGGCTGTTTGTCGCGCTCCCGGAAACCGGCCGAGTCGAATGCAGCCCTTACGCACCCGGCTGTGCAACGCGGGGATCTGAAGCTGGCCGCGCCCGCAGATCCGATCTAGGGTGCGCGCAATGTCGAAGGTTCGCATCGGTATCAATGGGTTCGGTCGGATCGGTCGCGGTTTCGTTCGCTGCCTCGCAGCAACGCCCGACGTCTTTGATCTGGTCCTTATCAACGATCTGACCGACGTGGGCACGCTGGCCCACCTGCTCAAGCACGACTCGGTGCATGGCAAGTATCCCGGCACCGTTACCGTCGCCGACGGCGCCGTGGTCATCGACGGCAAGCCGGTGAAGATCAGCGCCGAGAAGGACCCTTCGGCGATCCCGTGGAAGGCCGCCGGCGTCGACATCGTGATCGAAGCGACCGGCCGGTTCGTCGACAAGGACAGCGCCGGCAAGCACATCGCCGGTGGCGCCAAGAAGGTCGTGATCTCCGCGCCCGCCAAGAAGCCCGACGTCACGCTGTGCATGGGCATCAACCTCGAGATGTACAAGCCGGCCGAGCACCACATCATCTCGAACGCGTCGTGTACGACCAACTGCCTCGCCCCGGTCGCCAAGGTGCTGCACGAGTCGTTCGGCATCGTGTCGGGCCTGATGACGACGATCCACTCGTACACCAACGATCAGAACGTCCTCGACCTACCGCACAAGGACCTGCGCCGCGCCCGCGCCGCGGCGCTGTCGATGATCCCGACCACGAGCGGCGCGGCCAAGGCGCTGCCCGAGGTGCTGCCCGCGCTCGCCGGCAAGCTCGACGGCGGCGCGATCCGCGTGCCGACCCCCAACGTCTCGCTGGTCGACTTCACCGCGCGGCTCGAGAAGAAGACGTCGGTCAAGGAGGTCAACGAGGCGTTCCGCGTCGCGGCCGCCGGCGCGCTCAAGGGGATCCTGGCGGTGTCCGACGAGCCGCTGGTGTCGCACGACTACAACGGCGACCTGCACTCGTCGACGGTCGACGCCCCGTTGACCCAGGTGATCGGTGGCGACCTCGCCAAGGTCATGGCCTGGTACGACAACGAGATGGCCTACTCGCAGCGCCTGCTCGACCTCGCCAAGTTCATCTCGGAGAAGCTGTGAGCCTGCCGGCCGGCATCAAGGCGGTCAGCGACCTCGCGGTCGAAGGCAAGCGCGTGTTCGTGCGCGTCGACTACAACGTCCCGCTGGGCAAAGGCGACAAGGCCCGGACCATCGGTGACGACGCGCGGATCACCGCGACCCTGCCGACGTTGCGCCATCTGATCGAGCGCGGCGCCCGGATCGTGATCGGCTCGCACCTGGGCCGGCCCGACGGTCAGGTCAAGCCGGAGTACTCGCTCGAGCCCGTCGCGCAGCGGCTCGCCGAGCTGCTCGACCTCGACGTCACGCTGGCCGACGAGCCGGTCGGTGACGGCGCGCGCAAGGTCGTGAGCGATCTGCGCGACGGCCAGATCGCGATGCTCGAAAATCTACGGTTTCACCCCGGTGAAGAAGCCAACGACGAGCAGTTCTCGCGCACGCTCGCGTCGTACGCGGACGTCTACGTCAACGACGCGTTCGGCACCGCGCACCGCGCGCATGCCTCGACCGTGGGCATGGTCAAGTTCGTCGCCGAAAAGGGCGCCGGCTTCGTGATGGCCAAGGAGATCGACTTCCTGTCGCGGCTGCTCGGCGAGGTCGACCGGCCCTACGTCGCCGTGCTCGGCGGCGCCAAGGTGTCCGACAAGATCGAGGTGCTGGACGCGTTGCTCGAGCGGGTCAACGCGATCGTGATCGGCGGCGCGATGGCCAACACGTTCCTCGAGGCGCAGGGCAAGTCGCTCGGCGCCAGCAAGGTCGAGCGCGACAAGCTGCCGATCGCGCGCAACTTCCTGCGCAAGGCGGTCGAGAAGCGGATCCTGGTCCACCTGCCGACCGACGTGATCGTGGCGACCAGCCTGGACGCCGAGGGCGCGACCCCGGTGTCGACCGACGCCATTCCGCCCGAGGGCATGGCGCTCGACATCGGCCCGGCGACGATCGAGAACTACCGCAAGATACTGAGCGCCGCGCGCACGGTGTTCTGGAACGGCCCGATGGGCGTGTTCGAGAAGCCGAAGTTCGCCGCCGGCACGCTCGCGGTCGCGCGCGCGCTCGCGGACAACAAGCTCGCGCTCACCGTCGTCGGCGGCGGCGACTCGGCGGCGGCGATCTCCAAGGCCGGCCTGGCCGACAAGGTCTCGCACGTATCCACCGGCGGCGGCGCCTCGCTCGAGTTCGTGCAAGGCGTCGAGCTGCCCGGGATCGCGGCACTGAAGAGCTGACCGTTCGGCCCGCGCCCGCGCGATCACCGGGTCACCGACAGCGTCGGTGGCGCGGGCTGGTGTCCGGCGGTCGGGCGGTCGACTCGGGGCCGGTCAAAGCGCGTTATGATTCATAGGATGGCGGACAAGGAGCTGGCGGTCGTCGACCCGGCGGGTCGCTTGATCGCCGAGCTCGAACCGCTCGCCGAGGCCGCGCGGATCTCGCTACATTCGATCAAGGCCCGCGACCCGGGCCTGGGGTACGCCGCGATCCTGGTGGCACCGGCGATCGCCGTCGATCTCGGCCCCGCGGCCGGTGGGCCGCCGCGCTGGATCGTCGGCGACGGTAACCACGCCGCGCGGCTCGCCGGCGCCGCATCGCAGGCCGCGGCCGCCGGGGTGCTGCTGACCCCGGTCTCGCTCGAGGCCCTCGCCGCGATCGCCCACGTCCAACCGATGATCCCGGAGTTCGATCTCGCCCGCGCCCGCGGCCTGATCGCGACGTCGCTGGTCGATCTCGCCAATAGCGGCGCCGAAAGCCTTTTGTCGGTCGCTGCCGGGTTCGGCGCGAACGACTGCATCGTGTGGTGGAAGGACGGCAACGAGATGGTGCCGAACGCGGCGCGCCCAAACCCCACCGAGGCCTACCGCGCCGAGATCGCGGCGGCCGCACGGGTCGCGGTCGCCGCCGCCGGCACCGTGATCACGAGCGGCAAGCAGCCGCGCTCGGTGATCGCCGACGCCCTGCGCGCCTCGCCGACCGAGATCGCCGGGATGGTCGCGATCGTCGCCGATTCGGCGCGCCGGTTCTCCGCCGCCGAGCACACCGATCTGAAGGCGCTCGCGCTGCGGCTCACCCGCGAGCTATCGTGGCTGTCGAGCCACCGCCGGCTGGTCGCCGAGGGCGAGCGCTTGCTCGCGGTCAGCCTGCACGATCCGCTGACCGGGGCGATCTCGCGCGGCGCGTTCGAGCAGACGATCGCGCACGAGGCCGCCGCTGCGGCGGTGCGCTCCGAGCCGCTGTCGCTCGCGGTGATCGATATCGTCGGGCTGCGCCGGATCAACCTGCAGCACGGCCACCATGCCGGCGACGAGGTGATCGCCCAGGTCGCCAGCCGCGTCCGCGCCACGGTGCGCGGCCACGATCCGATCGGCCGGCTGGGCGGCGACGAGATCGCCGTGCTGCTGGTCGGCGCGACCGCCGAGCAAGCGGTGGTGGTCGTGCGCCAGCTGCTCGACAACATCCAGGCCCCGCCGATCGAGGTCGACGCGACGACCGAGATCGCCGTGCAGATGCGCGCGAGCGTGACCGAGCTCGCGGCCGGCGAGCGCAGCGGGGAAGCGGCGCTCGCGCGGTGCTACGGCGCGCTGCGCTCGGCGCCGGTCGGCGGCGTCCAGGTCGTCGCGTCCGACGCGCGAGTGGACTCGGCGCTGGGCACGGATTCCGGTGGGCTATCGACCGGCACCATCGTCGGGGGCACCTACCGCGTCGTCCACGAGCTGTCGCGCGGTGCGATGGGCGTGGTCTACCGCGGCGAGGATCTCGGGCTCGGGCGTCCGGTCGCGATCAAGGTCCTGCGCTCCGATCTGGCGTCCGATCGCGATCTGGTCTCGCGGTTCCGTGCCGAGGCAGGCCTGCTCGCGTCGCTGCACCACCCGAACCTCGTCCAGGTCTATGCGCTCGGTGAGCACCACGGCGACGTGTACTTCGTGATGGAGCTGGTCGAGGGCCAGCCGCTGTCCGAGGTCCTGCGCGCCACGATCGAGCGCGGCGAGTGGTTCCCCACCGCCGCCGCCACGCAGATCGCGCTCGAGATCGGCGACGCGCTCGACGCGATGCATGAGGTCGGCGTGATCCACCGCGACGTCAAGCCCGCCAACATCCTGCTCGACCGCGAACGCGATCGCGCGGTCCTCGTCGATGTCGGCGTCGCGGTCAGGGCCGGTGATCGACGCGACGCCGCCGGCACACCTGGGTTCGCCGCGCCGGAGTCGTTCCTCGAGTTCGCCGACGCACCGACGACCGACGTCTACGGCCTGGCGGCCACGGTGTACTGCATGCTGACCGGCTCGCCGCCGTTTGGCTCGGGCCCCGCGCCCCAGGTCGTCCAGCGCCAGCTCAGCGATCCACTCCCGCCGCCGTCGCAGCTGCGCCCCGCCCTGTCCGAGGCCGTCGATGCCGTGCTCACCAAGGCGCTCGCGCCGGTCGCCAAGAAGCGCTGGGCCTCGGCGTCCACATTCTCGATCGCGCTCGCCCGTGCGCTCGATCGGCTCCCGGTCGACCATTCGCCGGTCGCCCGCTCGATCGATGACCCGGCGCTCGCCTCGGACGTGCTGCTCGGCCCCACCCAGGGGCTGTACCTCGCCGATGCGTCGTCGCCAGGCACGCGCGCGGTGAGCGGCCACGTGCGCGCCGCGCACCTCCGGGTGCTATCGCGGTTGCTCCAGCACCACCTCGGCGAGTCCGGCCTCGCGCGGATCGTGAGCGAGACCCCCTCGCTGTCGGCCGCGCTGTCCGCCAACCTCGCGCCGCTCGGATGGGCCGACCTGGCGGACCTGGTCACCGCGTTCGAGGTCGCGCGCACCCACGTGCCGAGCCAGCTGGTCCCTCGCAAGGTCGGCCGCGGCACGATGAGCGCGACGTTTGCGCGGCTCTACGGCGCCGATCCGGCGACCCTGCCCGCCGAGACCGTGCTGACCGCGCTGCCGGCGTTCTGGGCGCGCTATCACGACTGGGGTGACGTCGAGGTCAGCGTGTCGCACGGCGCCGCCGACATCGTGCTGCATGGCTACGCCGGCTCGGTGGACGTCTGCGCGCTGGTCGCCGCGGAGCTCGAGCGCGTCGTCGAGATGACCGGCGCCGTGACGACCGGCGTGTCGCACCCCGCGTGCGCGATCATCGGCGCCCGGCGCTGCGAGTACCGGTTGGTCTGGACTCGCTAGGACGGCCGCCCTGCTGGTAGTACCTAGGGGCATGCGCATCCCTTTCGTGGTCGGCAACTGGAAGCTCAACAAGACGATCGCCGAGGCGCTCGTCCACGTCGCCGAGCTCAAGAAGCAGCTCGGCGACCTCACCGGCGTCGAGGTCGGCGTCGCCCCGCCGTTCACGGCGCTGCACGCGGTCGCCAAGTGCCTCGAGGGTTCGTCGATCGTCACGTGTGCCCAGGACTGCCACTGGGAGTCCGCGGGCGCGTGGACCGGCGAGATCTCGGCGGGCCAGCTGGGCGACGCCGGAGCGACCTGGGTGATCGTCGGCCACAGCGAGCGCCGGCAATTCTTCGGCGAGACCAACGACGGGGTCGGCAAGAAGGCGCGCGCCGTGCTCGCATCCGGGCTCGGGGCGATCGTGTGTATTGGCGAGTCGCTCGACGAGCGTGACGCCGGACGCACGCTCGCGGTCGTCGATGAGCAGCTCGCCGGCGCGCTCGCCGGGATCGACGCGTCCAGCGCCCCCAAGCTCGTGCTCGCCTACGAGCCCGTGTGGGCGATCGGCACCGGGCGCACCGCGTCGCCGGCCCAGGCCCAGGAAGTTCATGCCCACCTGCGCCAGCGCCTCGCTGAGCAGTTCGGGGCCGGCGTCGCCGATACGATCCGGATTCAGTACGGCGGCTCGGTGAAGCCGGGCAACGCCGCGCAGCTCATGGCAGAGGCCGACATCGATGGCGCGCTCGTCGGGGGGGCGTCACTCGAAGCTGGCGATTTTATTGCGATCGTGAAGGCAGCGCGACCGAGCTAGGGGTTGCACCACCGAGCCGGTTGGGCTAGAAGCAAGGTCCGCATGTCGACGCTGATCACCATCCTGCACGTCATCGTGTGCCTGTTCTTGATGCTCACGGTGCTCCTGCAGAGCGGCAAAGGCGGCGGCATGGGCGGCGCCTTCGGCGGCGGCAACGCTGCCACCGTATTCGGCGGCTCCGGCGCATCGACGTTTCTGCGCCGGCTGACCGCGGGCGCCGGCACGGTCTTCATGCTGACCTCGATGCTCCTCGCGTTCCTCGCCAGTCACAACTCGGCCGATGCGCTCGAGAAGTTTGGCGCGCAGCAGGAGAAGCTGGCCGCGGAAAAAGAAGCCGCGAAGCAAAAGGTCCTCGGCACGACGCCCGGTGCGGGCTCGGGCAGCGCGGCCGCCGGCAGCGGCTCGGCCACGTCGACGATGGAACCCCTGACGCCGGTCGAGACCGGCAGCGCGGCGGGCTCGAATGGCGCGGCGGTCAAGCCGGCCGAGCAACCAGCGACGCCGACCAAGCCGGCTGACAAAGCGGGCGACAAGCCTGCTGCGGCTGCGCCGGGCAGCCCAGCCGCGCCGACGCAGACCAAGCCGGCGGCACCTGCCGAGGCGGTGCCCGCCGCCAGCAACGCTGCGGCGCCCGCCGCGGGCAAGCCCGCCGCGCCGAAGTGAGCGCCGGCCGTCCAGGCGCCCTGATCAGCTGATCCCTGTCGAGCCGCAGATCACGGGCGTCGCGACGCGCTGTTGATCCAGGAGCGCCACGGGCAAATCTGCTACGTTCCTCGGTATGCGGTTCGCCAAGTACCACGGCCTGGGAAATGACTTCCTCGTCGTCGATCTGCGCAACGCCTCTGCGGCCGAAGCGGAGGCAGTCCAGGCCCCTCACAACGTCATCGCGCTGTGCGATCGCCAGTTCGGGGTCGGCGGCGACGGCGTCCTCGCCGTGCTGCCCTCGGCCACGGCGGACGCGCGTATGCGCGTGCTCAACAGCGACGGCAGCGAAGCCGAGATGTGCGGCAACGGCATCCGCTGCGTCGCCAAGGAGCTGTTCGATCGCGGTGGCTTGCACCAGCCAGAGATCTCGATCGACACCGGCGCCGGCCGGCTGATCTGTACCATCGACGCCGAAGCCGGCATCGCGCGCTCGGTCACCGTCGCGATGGGGATGCCGCACCTGCTGCGCGGCGAGATTCCGATGGCCGGTCCAGCGGGCGAACGCTGCATCAGCCAGCCACTCGATGTTGCGGGGACGCCGCGCGCGATCACCTGCGTGTCGATGGGCAACCCGCACGCGATCGCGTTCGTGGGCTCGCGCGACGAGGCGTACCAGCTCGCGACGACGATCGGGACGCTCGTCGAGCACCACGCCTGGTTTCCGAATCGAACCAACGCCGAGTTCGCCCACGTGAAGGGCCGGCGCGAGATCGATCTCGTGGTCTGGGAGCGCGGTTGCGGTATCACCCTCGCCTGCGGCACCGGCGCGTGCGCGACGACGGTCGCCGCGATCGTGAACGGTCACGCCGATGAGGCGACGCCGATCCGCGTGAACCTGCTCGGCGGCGCGCTGGAGATCACGGTGCACGCCGGGCTCGCAGGGGTCGCCATGAAGGGGCCCGCGCTGCACGTGTTCGATGGCGAGCTCGATCTGGCGGCGCTGCAGCCCCGTCCTCGATGACCGCGGTGGCGGTGCGCTCGTTGCGCCCAAGGGGTGTCGGCGTCCGATGCGTCGCGCCGAGGGGTGTCGACGTCCGATGCGTCGCGCCCACCGGTGTCGACGTCCGATGCGTCGCGCCGAGGGGTGTCGACGTCCGATGCGCCGCGCCGAAGGGTGTCGACGTCCGATGCGCCGCGCCGAGGAGTGTCGACGTCCGATGCGCCGCGCCCACCGGTGTCGACGTCCGATGCGTCGCGCCGAGGGGTGTCGACGTCCGATGCGCCGCGCCGAGGGGGGGGCGACGTCCAATGCATCGTCTCAGGTCGCGGACACCGCCGTTGACGTGAACGTCGACCTTGACCTTGACCCCAAACGTTGAGGTTGACGGCAGCGAAGCGGAACGTAAACGTTGACACACATCGTTGACCTTGCACCTCGACCGACGATGGAAGTGATCCTACTCATCGTCGAGGACGCGGACCAGCTCCGAACGTCCACGCCAGCCACCGCCAACGTTGTACTGGATCCTTCGCGGCGTGTGACCGCTGGTCAAGGTGCAAGGTCAACGATGCGTGTCGACGTCTACGGCCACGTCAAACGTCAACGTTCCGGGACAACGTCAAGGACAAGGACAACGTCAACATCTCGAGCCACCACCTCGCCGGCTGACTCGTTACGTCGTCGGCGCGGATGGCGGCTGAGATGGCTGCTGCGGAGATGGCTGCTGCTGGTACGGCTGCTGCTGGTACGGCTGCTGCTGGTACGGCTGCTGCTGGTACGGCTGCTGCTGGTACGGCTGCTGCTGGTACGGCTGCTGCTGATACGGCTGCTGCTGGTACGGCTGCTGCTGGTACGGCTGCTGCTGGTACGGCTGCGAGCGCCGGTACGGGGTTGGCGGGCCGTATCCGTAGTTCTGCCCACCGTACTGACCTGGGTCTCCGGCTTGCTGGGCGCCCTGCGGCCCGGTCTGGCGCCAGCCGCTCCAGTCGCCCACGCGATCGCGCTTGTCGCTCCACCAGCGCCCCGTGTACTGCTGGCCCTGGACGTCGAACACCAGGAAGCCCTCACCTGTCAGCGGCGGATTATTCGGCTCTTGCCAGCGAAATTGCAGCACGTTGCCGCGCAGGTTCCCCGCGAAGTAGCCGACCACCTCCTGGCCCTGGCGCTGGTACACCCAGATCCCCTGGAGACCACCGGACGGCAGGCCGCCGTGGCTGCTGTCGGGCTCGATCTTCACAGCGCCGAACGTCGACTTCCACACCCCCAGGGCGCGCGTCGCCTCCATCTGCTGCGGAGGCGGCGGACCCTGATCTCCCGGGCCCGAGGCCTGGTTGGAGCTCGAGGTCGCCGATCCCGCCGCGGCGACACACGCAGCCAGGACCGCGAAGATCCGCGTCACGTTACCAGCGCTCATCGCGCGCACTATACCGCCGCCTCCCTGCGCTGCCGCGTCTGATTGTGCGCCGGGAGTTGTCGATTTTTCCCAACCTGATAGTGTGCCACAGCGATCCGTGCGGTGTTCCACGACAAATGGCACCCTCGGAACGGGCCCATAGCTCAGTCGGTTAGAGCGGCCGGCTCATAACCGGTGGGTCCCTGGTTCGAGCCCAGGTGGGCCCACTGACAAGATGACGCGGCTACAAACCGGCGAGCCCCGGCCGCGTGGGGCGAGGCGATCTCCGTCGAAAGGTACGAAGTGCGCGAACAGCTCGTTGTCCTACTTCAGCTCCAGCAGTCGGACGTCAAAGTCCGCGAGCTGCAGACCGCGGTGACCCAGCTCCCCGCCAGGCTCGATCCGCTGCGCCGCGATCTCGCGAAGCTCCAGGGTATGCTCGACGCCGAGCGCAACAAGCTCAACGAGACCAATACCTGGCGCAAGGCCCAGCAAGAGCTCATCGATCGCGAGCGCGAGTCGCTGAAGCAAGCGCAAAACAAGTTTCAGGCTTCGAAGAACACCAAGGAGTTCAACGCCTCCAGCCGCGAGGTCGAGAACAAGCGCAAGGCGATCGGCGACCGCGAGGTCGAGCTGAAGAAGGTGAACGAAGCGGCCGTGCAGTCGACCGCCCAGCTCGAGGCGCGCGACAAGGACGTCGAGGCGCTGCGCACCGAGCTCGCCAACAGCGAGGCTGGGATCGCCGACCAGCTCAACAGCCTCAAGGCACAGCTCGCCGAGGCGACCGCGGAGCGCGACGCCGCTCGCGCGCAGGTCGAGACCCAGTGGATCAAGATCTACGACACGCTGTCGGCCAAGCGCGGCTACGCCGTTGCCCCGGTCGTCAAGGGCGTCTGTCGCGGCTGCCACATGGCGCTCCCACCGCAGCTCAACAACATCCTCGCCCGGATGGAGAGCATCCAGACGTGTCCGCGGTGCGGCCGCCTGGTCTATCGCCAGGAGCTGCTCGACCAGGTCGTCGCGCCGACCAGCAACGCCGCCCAGACAGCGCAGGCAGCGCCGGATCCGAAGGCCGACGCCCCCAAGCCCTAGCGAACGCGATCGTGGTACGGATTCAGCGCTCGAGGTGATCGGCGAGCGCGAGCAGGCGATCGCGGCGGGTATCGATGATGTTCGCCGCGGCACGGGCGATCGCGGCCACTGGCAGCTTCGGCTGGCTGGCGAGGAACGCCGCGGGATCGCCAGCGCTGCCCCACCACGTCTTGGCCGCCGCCACGCCCGCCATCATCGCGCGCTCACCGACGGTTGCATGCAGGAACGCGCCGAGCGGCGACGGGCCGGTATCGAAGCTCGACTCGGACGCGCGGCCCTCCGCGAGCAGCCGATGCAGCGGCGGATCGAGATCGCACGCAGGTGGCAAGCTCGGCAGGAACTGGTCGATCCGTTTCATCTCGGGGTAGCGCGGCGACTTGAGCGCGCCCATGAAGTAGTCGACCGGGACGTCACCGCCGGTGACCTCGGCGATCGCCTCGACGAGGCTGATCGAGTACAGCTTCGCGCGCAGATAGCGCACCGCGAGCCGAAGGTTGCCGGTGGTGCGGGCGACGCGGCGCGCGTGGACCTCGGGCTTGGGTTCGTCGTTCCAGCTGTGAAACACGCGCTCGGCAGGCAGCCACGCCAGGAACGCTTCCATCTTGAGCAGCGCGATCCGGTAGTCGCGCACGGTGTAGACCATCGGCGAGTGCAGCGCTGGGTTCGTCTCGGGCAACAGCTTCCACGTGTTGTCGAGGAACCGCGCGGCGTCGTTGTCGGAGAAGTTCTCGACGTCGCGGTTGCCGACACGGACCGCGCGGCACACCGTGTGTTCGAGCAGCTCGCCCGACAGCCCGAGCTCGCCGAGCCGACGGTGCAGCGCCGGCACTGGATCGACGCGGAACGGAATCGTCTGCTCGATGCACGCGGCGACCGCGACGCGCTGCTCGCGCGACAGCGCCTGCGCCATCTGGATCGACGCGACCAGCGCCGAGCCGAACTCGTTGAGCCCGGTCGTCGGCGTGATGACGTCGCCCACGCCGCGCCCGAACACGCGCAAGACATCGCGGGTGACCGGCTCCGCGGCGCCCGGCAACACGCGCCAGCCATCGCCACCCCCCTGCGCCAGTACGCTCGACAGCTCGCTGCGCATCGAGCGCGGCGGCCCCTGATCGACCTGGATGTACACGGCGTCGTGGTACAGCGCCGCGATCACCTCGAGCGGATCGCCGTCGGCCACCAGGTCGATCACGTGGTCGTGGTTGTGAAACTCGCGCCCGGACGCCGACAGCGCGGCGTGGATCGAAAACCCCCAGTGCTCGATCTCGCGGGTCGTGGCGGTCGAGCCCAGCTCGTGCAGGGCGGCCCACAAGGCGTTCACGATCTCGTGCACAGGTGAACGCTGCGCCATGGCCCGTCCGCAACGCTACCACGCGAGCGCGCCGCGTTGGCACACCCCGATCTGGGGTCAGCGCTCGCTACCGCGCTTGGAAATTTCGATCCGTGCTGCGTGGCCCGGGCTGCGCGGATCGAGCGCGTCCACGATCGCCAGCGGCGAGCCGTGCCCCGCGGGTCCAGCGTCGCCTGAAAAAGTGCCCGCCCGGCGGAGAGGTCCGTAAGCCGAGTTCTGTGTATGGCGACCATTCCTCTAGGCCCGTCGTTGCCGGCGGGCTCGAGCAACCAACCCGGAGTCATCGCGCGGGCAACGCGACTCCTGTCTGGTCTTGCTTCAGGTGGGGTTTGCCGTGCCCTCTCCGTCACCGGAGAGGCGGTGCGCTCTTACCGCACCGTTTCACCCTTACCCACCTTGCGGTGGGCGGTTTGTTTTCTGTTGCACTGTCCTGCGAGTTACCTCGACTGGCCGTTAACCAGCACCCTGCCCTGTGAAGCTCGGACTTTCCTCTCGCGACGACACTTGCGCGCCGCCGCCAGCGGTCACCTCGACCTCTCCGTCGGACGAGCGGGTCATACGTACAGGGCGCCCGACGCGCTGTCAAACAGTTCCGGCCGCCCTGCCGGCCCGCGGCGGTCGCCTCGCACAGCACGGAGCTGCCAAAACCGCCGCTTCCGGGTGCCGAACGCCATCGCGCGCGGTTAGCTTTCGGCACGGAGGCTTCGACCGACATGCTCAAGATCTGGGGACGCCTGACATCGATCAACGTGCGCAAGGTCGTGCTCGCCGCGCAGGAGCTCGGCATCCCGTTCGAGCGGGTCGATGCCGGCGGCGCGTTCGGCATCGTCCGGACGCCGGACTACCTCGCCAAGAACCCCAACGCGACCATCCCGGTCATCGAGGACGATCAGGTCCAGCTCTGGGAGTCGAACGTCATCGTGCGCTACCTGTGCGCGCGCCATGCGCCCGACACGCTCTACCCGCTGGCCCTGCCGCAGCGGTTCGACGCCGAGCGCTGGATGGACTGGCAGCAGACCACGCTGAATCCGGCCGCGCGCCACGCGTTCATCCAGTGGATCCGCACGCCGGCAGAGCGCCGCGACGCCCAGGTGATCGCGAGCTCGGTCGCCGCTACCGAGCCCCTCATGGCCCTGCTCGACGACCACCTCGCCCACCGACCGTTCGTCGCCGGCGACCGGCTCACCATGGCCGACCTCCCGCTCGCGTGCGAGCTCGATCGCTGGCGAACCCTGCCGCAGCCGCGCCCCGCGCGCCCGCACCTCGACCGCTGGTACGCCGCGATGATCGCCCGGCCGTCGAGCCGAGGCGTCCTGGATCTGGTCCCCGCCTGAAGCCCGCGAGCACGAAGCCCGGAACGCAGAGGAACGTAGACGTCGACGTTGTCGTGGCTCGACGTTGACGCAAATCGTTGAGTTTGACGTGGCCGTAAACGTTGACACACATCGTTGACATCGACGTGGGCCCATCGCTGCACGTCACGACGGTCAAGGTGCAAGATCAACGATGTATGTCTACGTCTACGTTCCGCTTCGCTGCCGTCAACGTCAACGCGTTGGGTCAAGGTCAAGGTCTACGTCCACGTCTTCGGCTCGCGAGTCACACGTTGTCGCCAACCCTCGACGCAGCTCGATCACAGTCGCTCACGACTCAGCCTCGCCGCGCAGCGTCCGCAGGATCGATCGCAGCGTGACCTTCTCGATCCGCGCCAGCAGCAAGCCGTAGATCGCGAGCACCGCGGCGGCGACCGCGAGCAGGCGCAGCAGCGGCGGCGCCGACAGCACCTCGTGCACGGCGGCCGCAGCGGCGGCCGCGGCGGCCCCGCACGACACCACGCCGGCGATCTGCCGGAGGTAGGTCGCCAGCGTCACCTGACAGCGGTCGAGCGCGCAGCCCAGCAGCACGGCGAACGCGATCGGGTACGCCACGGCCCAGGCCCACGCGACGGAGACGTAGCCTTGCGCCGGGGCGGTCCACGCGGCGACCGCAAACGCGACGGGGAGCACGATCGCCGCGAGCACGTGATAGAGCAGCGTATCGCGGGCGTGGCCGAGCCCGGCGAGGGTCGCCGGCAACACGAAGCTGATCATCCGCAGCGCGCCCACCGCGCACAGGATCCGCGCCGCGGTGGTGGCGGCCGGCGGGAGCGGCGGGTACAGCACCGCGAGCAGATCGTCGGCGGCGACCGCGAGGAACACGACGACCGGGGCCAGCATGATCGCGTTCTGCCGCGTGAACCGCACGAGCAGCTCCCCCGCGCGCTTGCGATCGGCCGCCAGCCGCGCGAACGCGGGGAACGCCACCTCCGCGGTGACCAGCGAGATCAGGCGCACGACGTCGAGCACCAGCTCGTAGGCGAGCCGGTACGCGCCCACCGCGCTATCGCCCCACACCCGGCCGATCACGAGGTAATCGGCGTTGGTGTAGATGAAGTACAGCAGCTCGCCGCCCGAGACCTGCACACCGTAGCGCAGCGCCTGCGCCGCGACGGCGCGATCGAACGTGAACCACGGGCGCCACGGGTGACAGAGCTGGATCCCGACCGAGGTCACCAGGCCGTTGACCAGCGGCCCTAGCACGAAGCACCACACCCGCAGCTCGGGATAGCCATGCGCCCCGGCGTACGCGACGACCAGCTTGGTGATCGCATCCGCGAACGACGCGGCGATCCGGACGCGGGTCAACGCCTCGAACCGGAGCTCGCGGCGCATCAGCGCCTCGGGCACGAGATGCACGTTCTGCATCACGACCTTGACGCCATAGCCGCCCAACAGACTGCCGATGATCGGCTCGCCGAACACATCGCCGATCCGAGGTCCGAAGCCGATCACCCCGACGAGCACGACGCCCGAGCCCGCCACGGCGATCCATAGCATCGTTGACAGCGCGCGGCGGTCGCCGTCGCCCTGGCGCACCATCGCCGCCGCCATCCCCAGCCCCGCGAAGCGCTCGAGCACCGACAGCATCGCCCCCGCGAGCGTCGCCGTCCCGAGGTCGGCCGGCGATAGCCACAGCCAGAGACACGTGACCGTGGTGACCAGATCGAGCACGCCCGACAAGCCGCTGGCGAACCCGACCCAGGCCGTGCCGCGGCCGAGGTTGCGGTCGTCGTTGGGCATGGCCGGCGCGCGGTTACGAGCGGCTATGGTTCGAACGCCCCATCGCCGTCCGCGACACGCAGCTCGCACCGAGGCCGAGCCCGCCGCTCGTAGATCTGCATGCCGGCGATCTCGACCTTGGCCTCGTAGGCGCAGTCGAGCGCGTGCGCCAGCCGCGGGAACTTGGCCGGCGGATACTTGCCGTAGAACCCGACGTTGCCCGGCGAGCCATCGACGATGAACCGAGGCTGACGATCGACCAGGTCGCGCTCGAGCATCGACCACGCCTCGGGGACCACGTTGCACGACGAGTCGACCGTCGCATCGGTCTGGGTCGCGGTCGCCGGCGACGCGCCGGTCAGGTAGTTCGAGAACACGAACCGACAGCCGAGCGGCCGCTCGGCCTCGAAGTACAGCACGGGCGAATTGCCCCACACGCACAGCCCGCCCTCGCCGCGCTGATCGAGCCACGACACGACGCTGGAGTAGTCGGGATCCGGCTCGCCGTACCAGGTCATCAGGCGGCCGTGCAGCGCGCCGAGCACCAGGTAGCCGATCGCGGGGCCACCGATCGCGAGCGCGGCCAGCGCGCGCCGTCGCTGCCATAGCCGGACCGTCGCGGGCGCGGCGAGGATCGCGAGCGGCGCGGTCAGCTGGTGGAAGTAGTGGCCGAAGAACCGGCCGCCCACGAACACCGCGATCCCGCTGGCGACCAGCCATCCGGCCATGAACCGCACGAACGGCTCGCGGCGACCGGTGACCACCGCCGCGACCCCGAAGCCGTACAGCAGCGCCGCCGAGACGACCACGAGCCCGCCGCGGATCACCAGGCGCACGACCAGCTCGCGCGACGACGTCCCGGCATCGATGTAGGCGAAGTTGAACTTGAGCCAGAACACGGCCGCGTCGAACCCGCCGCGCAGCCAGATCGTCCCCGCGGCGATCGCGGCCAGCGCCGCGAAGCCCGCCCCGATCGCCACCAGCACGGCGAGCCGGTGGCCCAGGCCGCGATCGCTGCGCCGAACCACCACCGCGAGCGCGAGCACCGGCAGCTGGATCCCGGCCTGGTACTTGAACAGGCACGCCGCGCCGACCAGCGCACCCGCCAGCACGTAGCGCACGAGCTGGTCGCGCGCCTCGAGGAACACCACGACGGCGCCGACCAGGGGCAGCATCATGAACAGCTCGCAGTTCGCCGCGAGCGCGTCGACATCGACCAGCGTGGTCGTGAACACGATCCAGAGCAGCGCCGCGGCGGCCGGCGCCCGTGGATCACAGTCGGGCCACTGCCGCCGCACGATCCGCGCGAGGAGGAGCCCGGTCGCGAACACCACGGCGATCAGCAGCGCGTGAAGCAGCACCATGCCGCCGACCGGACCCGCGATCGCCTGGGTCGCCGCATACGTGACGTACACCGCCGGCGGCTTGTGGTCGACGATGTCGACGTAGAGCTCGTGACCCGAGAGCATCTCGCGGGCCACCACCGCGTAGATCGCCTCGTCGTCGGACAGGCACGGACGCACCAGCGAGACGACGCGCAGCGCGATGCACAGCCCGAGCAGCGCGAGCACCGTCGTGCGTCTCACGCGCGCGCCCTCGGCACGACGATCGGCGGCGGTTCCCGGAACATCAGCATGGCGACTGCGCTAATAACATGAGCTCGTACGGTGTCCCTCGACCGCAACGCAACGACACACAGTCCTGGGTCAGATTTGCAGCAAACCCAGCCGAAGACAAGGCGAGGTCGCGGGCACAATTGGCACACATCATCGCCAGCGGAGACGGCCGCGCTGCCCGGTCCGCAAGGTCGCGACCGCGACGGTGGCGCTCAGGCTCCGAGATCCGCTCGATGTCAGGAACTAGCCACGTGGTCGTCAAAAAGCTGGCGGGGTCGGCGTGACGATCGCCACTCGGGGTCCGACGCCGCCGCATATCATTGCACCCGGACCACCGTCCACGGTTCGCCCTCGTGGGCTTCCCAGATCTGCCGTCCAGGAAACGCGAGATGCACCTGCTCGCTCGTGGTGTCCGGAGGCGCCGAGAGATACAGCACCCCGGTGAACCACGGACCGTTGCGCGCATAGCGCGACGGATACTTCGCGCGGATGATCACCACCGCGTCGTCGAGGTGCAACGCGGCGACCGCGCGGTACAGCCCCTCGCGCTTCCACATCTTCGGGATCCGGTCCTGGAGGAACGCGCCGAGTTGCGCGAGCGCGAAGATCACCGCGGCCACGACGATGATCGTGCGCACGCGGCGGCCGAACCGCGACGCCAGCGCGGCGCAGGTCGGCGCGAACCCGGCGGCCGCAAGGAACGCGATCGGGATCAGCGTGGTCGACAGATAGCGCGGCCGGGCGCCGTCATCGGGATCGGAGATCGTCGGCAGCAGCGCAAGGGCGAACGCGGCGATCAGGACGATCGAGAACGTGCGCATCGAGCGGGCCTGGTGGTCGCGGCCGATCGTGTAGGCGCCGACCAGGGCAACCAGCGCCGTCCCCGCCACCGTCCAGTCGACGATCAGCGCGCGATAGATGTCGATGTGGTTCCACAGCTGGACTGGGTTTACGAGGTGGGCGAACGACAGCGAAGCGGCGGCCGTGTCGGCGCCGTAGAGCGCGCGAAACGCCGGCTCGTACACGTGGTAGCCGTCGGTGAACGGCGATCCGAACTGTGCGGCCTGATAGGCGCCGTTGAGCACGACGAACGGCAGCGCGCTCGCCGCGGTGATCACGATGGCGCGGGGCGAGCGGAACGCGAGCATCGCGACGCCGAACAGGACCGCGTCGAGTGGCCGGATCAGAAACGTGCAACCGATCGCCATCCCGGCGACCACGAGCCAGCGATCGAGTCGGTCGCGCGTCCACGCGCCCAGCGCGGCAAACGCGATCGCCAGACACATCAGCGTGGCCGTGTGGGTGTAGAACGACGCGGCCAGGAACATGAACAGCGGCGCGATGCCGAGCCCGACGAGCGCGACCAGCGCCGGGCGCGGGCCGAGCACGCGGCGGGTCGAATACCAGACCACCAGGAGCGTGACCACCGCTTCGATCGGCGTCACCAACCACGCGGCACCGTAGTGGTAACCGATGCCGAGCAGCGCCGACGCGCCGGGCGGATACTTCGAGCGAATCAAGCTGTCGATGACCACGTGGTCGACGCCCAGCCACTCGATATGCGGTGGCGCGGGCGCGTTGAGCACGCCGCGCCCGAACAGCTCACCCTGGAGCGCCAGGCTGTACTCGTCACCGGAGTACGGAAAGCCGTCGAACGCCAGCCGTGCGAGCAAGGCGTACGCGACGCCGAGCACGGCCACGATCGCCAGCGCGAGCGCGGTGCTGTCTGCAACCGAGCGCGCGTCGCGACCGACCCGCACGTCAGCTGAACCGGTACCGGAAGAACGCGCCATAACACGGGATCGCATCGCGCCAGAACCGGACCTTCTTGCCCTCGTCGAAGCCGCGCGCGACGTAGTTCACCGGGATCTCCATCGGCGAGTAGCCGTTGCGCGTGATCTTGCATGCGAGCTCGATGTCGAGCTCGAAGCCATTGCTCTGCAGATCGAGCCCGTCGAGGCATTCGGTGCGAAACACCTTGAACATCGTGGGCACGTCGGTGACCCGCTGCTGGTAGAGCAAGTTGTAGGTCTTGGCGAACAGGATCTGCGCCATGTTGAAGGCGAGTCCGCGGATCGGCGCCTTGTCGTACTTGCGAACCTTCCAGTCATCGAGCCCGAGGCTGCGCGAGCCGAGCACGAACATCGCCTTGTGCTGGAGCAGCGGCTCGAGCAGCGCGTCGTAGTCGTCGATGTCGTATTCGAAGTCGGAGTCCTGGATCAGCACGATCGTGCCGGTCACGTGCTCGAACCCGGTGCGCACGGCGCGGCCCTTGCCGCGCGGCTGGTCTTCGTACACGACGCGCACGCCGGGCCGACCTTCGTAGCGGCGGACGATGTCGCGCGTCCCATCGGTGCTGTTGCTCTCGACGATGATCACCTCGCGATCGATCTTGAGCGGCTTGGCGAGCACCGCGTCGATCACCTGCGCCGCGTAGCGCGCCTCGTTGAACACCGGCATGATGATCGACAGCTTCTCCTTGCGCCCTTGCCCACCCGCCGCGCTGGGGCCAAACACCGCCACGCGGTTGCCGGCACGCACCGGCAGCGGCAGATTCCGCAGCGGTGTCGCGCCGACGATCCGGGCGATCCCCGGCACCAGGCGGTCCGCGCTCTCGCCGACGTACTGCGTGGTGCGCGTCACCGGGAGCGGAAACTGCGTCTTCAGGACCAGCCCGTAGCGCGCGAGCAGCGCAGTGAGGTTGCCGGTGCTGAGGAACGCGGTCTTGTAGTCGAAGAACCTCGACCAGTAGCGCCGCATCATGCGGGCCGGCAGCGAGTCGGTGTTGGTATAGGTCACCACGAACAACGTCGACGGCGGCAGCTGTGCGATCAGCGTGGCCATCACGGCGCCGGGGTCGCTACAGCTCTCGAGGAGCTCGTGCAGGATCACGAGCTGTGGCGCCTTGGCGAGCAGCGGCTTGGCCCACTCGATGTCGGAGGCGATCGCGAGCCGCTGGAACGCGGCGTCGTCGATCTCGGCGATCGCGAGGTCGACGCGGCGGGCGACCGGACCGGTCGCAAACTCGCGGAGATAGCGGCCGAGCAGGACCGTGCGGGTCAGCGGCGCGCCGGTCAGGCGCAGGTGATCGGCGGCGAGGTGCTCGAGCAAGCGCTCGAAGTCGGCCGCCATGAGCTCGCGGTCGCGCGGGTTGGAGAACGGGCTGGCGCGCTCGATGTCGAGGTCGTTGAGTGGACGCTCGCGAGCGGGGTTGACGTACACCGCGCTGCACGCGGTGCACCGCACGAACCGCACGCCCGCGCGGTGGAACAAGTAGCTAGGATTCTCGGCACGACAGACGGGACACAACACGAAGCGGTTGTGGGAGCGCGCGGTCAGCACAGCCGGGGTGGACGCGAGCTCGAAACGCAGGGGTTCTTCGGTGGCGGTTCGCGGCCGAGGCATAGCTCTCCTGATATCATACATCGGGCATCGGGGATCGCCCCCGGGCCTCTCGAGCTATGACTCGGCGATCGAGGCAGCAGTTGGCCGAAAACCGCGCCGCGTGGCGAACGCGCGGCACTCGATCCGTCGACGCGATCGGGGGCTGAATCGAAGATGCGACGGTTGACCGCAGCGCGGCGCTGGATCGATGATGGCCGCGCGGATCGTGCGCGATGTACACCGCTTCCGTGATGATCACGCCCGCGATCCAGCTCAAGTTGAGGACCATCGAATGCGGTACTTTGTAACGGGTTGCGCCGGGTTCATCGGCAGCAACCTCGCCGATCGCCTGCTGCGCACCGGCCACGAGGTCGTCGGCTACGACAATTTCACGACCGGGCAGGACAAGTTCGTCGACCAGGCGAGGACCTCGCCGCGGTTCTCGCTGGTGCGAGGCGACATCCTCGATGGACCGGCACTGACCACCGCGATGCGCGGCTGCGATCTGGTGTTTCACCTCGCGGCCAACGCCGACGTGCGGTTCGGCACGGAGCATCCGAGCCGCGATCTGGAACAGAACACCATCGGCACGTTTCGGGTGCTCGATGCGATGCGGGTCAACGGGATCAAGAAGATCGCGTTCTCGTCGACCGGCTCGGTGTATGGCGAGCCCGCGGTGTTCCCCACGCCGGAGGACGCGGCGTTCCCGGTCCAGACATCGCTCTACGCCGCCGCCAAGGTCGCCGGCGAGGGGCTGATCCAGGCGTTCTGCGAGGGCTTCGGGATGCAGAGCTGGATCTTCCGGTTCGTATCGATCCTCGGCGAGCGCTACTCGCACGGCCACGTGTTCGACTTCTACAAGAGCTTGCGCGCCGATCCGACCAAGCTGCACATCCTGGGCAACGGCAAGCAGCGCAAGTCGTATCTCTACGTCCAGGACTGCGTCGACGCGATGCTCGTCGCGATCGACCGCGCCGACGCCAAGGTCAACATCTTCAACCTGGGCACCGACGAGGTCGTCGAGGTCAACGACTCGGTCGGCTACCTCTGCGAGGCGCTCGGGATCTCCCCGGTCCGCACCTACAGCGGCGGCGAGCGTGGCTGGATCGGCGACAGCCCGTTCATCTTGCTCGACTGCAAACGGATCCGAGCGCTCGGGTGGGCGCCCACGCTCTCGATCCGCGACGGGATCCTCAAGACCTTGCAATATCTCAAGGACAGCCCGTGGCTGATGGAGGCGCGCGCGTGATGCTCGCAGGCCGCGCCGCGCTGATCACGGGGGCGAGTCAGGGGCTCGGACGCGAGATCGCTGCCGCCTACCTGCGCGCGGGCGCCAGCGTCGCGATCTGTGCGCGCGATCGGGCCGCCCTCGACCGCACGCAGGCCGAGCTCGCGCCGCTGGCGACCGCCGGGCAGCAGGTCGTCGCGCTGGTATGCGATGTCTCGAAGCCCGAGCAGGTCACACGCACGGTCGACGAAGCGATCGCAACCTTCCCGCACCTCGACATCCTGGTCAACAACGCGGGCGTGTACGGCCCCAAGGGCGTCGTCGAGGACAACGCCTGGGACGACTGGGTCAAGGCGATCGAGATCAACCTGTTCGGCTCGGTGATGCTGTGCCGGTCGATCGTGCCGCACCTCAAGCAGCGCGGCTACGGCAAGATCGTCCAGCTCTCCGGAGGTGGGGCGACCGCGCCGATGCCGCGGGTCAGCGCGTATGCGGCCTCGAAGGCGGCCGTGGTGCGGTTCGCCGAGACGCTCGCGCACGAGCTCGCGGCGCACAAGATCGACGTCAACTGCGTCGCGCCCGGCGCCCTCAACACGCAGATGCTCGATGAGATCCTCGCGGCGGGGCCCGAGACGGTCGGCGCGGATCTCTACAAGCGTCTGATCAAGCAGAAGGAGTCCGGCGGGGCGTCGCTCGAGAACGCCGCCGCGCTGACCGTGTTCCTCGCGGGGCCGGGCAGCGACGGCATCACCGGCCGCCTGATCAGCGCGGTCTGGGATCCGTGGCGCAACCTGGCCGGGCATCGCGACGAGCTCACGGGCTCGGACATCTACACGCTGCGCAGGATCGTTCCGGGCGATCGCGGCAAACCCTGGGACGGTGAGCTCAAATGAACGTTGGCATCATCGGTTGTGGATTGATCGGCAAAAAACGCGCCGACTCGTTGGGCGGATCGGCCACGCTCGTCGCGTGCGCCGACAAGGACGTCGAGCGTGCGCGGGGCCTCGCCGGCAAGTTCGGCGCGCGCGCGTCCGCCGACTGGCAGTCGGTGGTCGACGCGCCGGACCTCGAGATCGTCGTGATCGCGACGCCGCACGACTCGCTCGCGGAGATCACGCTCGCGGCGGTCAGGTCCGGCAAGCACGTGCTCGTCGAGAAGCCCGCCGCGCGCAGCGCCACGGAGCTCGAGCCCGTCGTCGCCGAAGCCGAGCGGCGCGACGCGCTGGTCCGCGTCGGGTTCAACCATCGCTATCACCGCGCATTTCGCAAGGCACGCGAGATCGTCGATCAGGGCGCGCTCGGCGAGCTCATGTTCCTGCGCGCCCGCTATGGCCATGGGGGCAGGCTCGGCTACGAGAAGGAATGGCGCGCCGACCCGCGCGCCTCCGGCGGCGGCGAGCTGATCGACCAGGGCGTGCACCTCATCGACCTCGCGCGCTGGTTCCTCGGCGACTTCCCGCAGGTGGATGGCACGGCCCACACGTACTTCTGGGACATGCCGGTCGACGACAACGCCTTCCTGATGCTGCGCACGGAGCACCACCAGGTCGCGTGGTTGCACGCCAGCGCGACCGAGTGGAAGAACACGTTCTCGATGGAGATCTACGGGCGCGACGGCAAGCTCCAGATCGAGGGCCTCGGCGGCAGCTACGGCACCGAACGGCTCACGTGGTACCGGATGCTGCCGCAGATGGGCCCGCCCGAGACGTCGTCGTGGGAGTACCCGATGGCGGACGACTCGTGGAGCGCCGAGCTGGCGGCGTTCCTCGAAGATATTCGTCTGAAGCGCTCGCCGTCGCCGAACCTGCGCGACGCGCTCGAGGCGCTCCGCGTGGTGCAACGCATCTACGAGAAGTCCGGCCATGCTCATCACCCGTAGCCCGCTGCGGATCTCGCTCGGCGGCGGCGGCACGGATCTGCCGTCCTATTACCGCGACCATGGCGGCTTCCTGATCGCCGCCGCGATCGACAAGTACGTCTGGGTCACGATGCTCCGCCCGTTCGTCACCGGGCTCTATCTCAAGTACTCGAAGATCGAGCGCGTCGACGACGTTGCCGACGTCGAGCACCCGATCGTCCGCGAGGCGTTCGCGATGCTGGGGATCGACGCCCCCCAGCACGAGATCACGACGCTGGCGGACATCCCCGCGGGGACGGGCCTCGGCTCGTCGGGCAGCTTCACCACGGCGCTGCTCAAGGCCCTCTACAGCTTCGAGCGTCGCTTGTTGTTGCCCGGCGAGCTGGCCCGGCTCGCCTGCGAGCTCGAGATCGAGCGCCTGGGCCGCTCGGTCGGCAAGCAGGACCAGTACATCGCGGCGTATGGCGGGATCACCTGCTTCGAGTTCCACAAGGACGGCACGGTCCACGCCCAGCCGCTCAACGTGACGCAGTCGACGCTCCACGCGCTCGAGGACAATCTGTTGTTGTTTTTCACCGGGTTCTCGCGCAGCGCGAGCGACATCCTGCAGGACCAGGACACCCGGACCAAGCGCGCCGACGCCGCGATGGTCGACAACCTCCACTATGTCAAGGAGCTCGGGACGCGGAGTCGGAGGTCACTCGAGGCCGATACGCCCGAGGTGTTCGGCGACATCATGCACGAGCACTGGGAGCACAAGCGCAAGCGCTCGAGCGGGATGAGCAATCCGCAGATCGACGAGTGGTACGAGCTCGGCCGCCGCAACGGCGCGATCGGCGGAAAGCTCGTCGGCGCCGGGGGCGGTGGGTTTCTGTTGTTCTACGCGAGCGACCGTCGCAAGCTGCGCGCCGCCATGGCGAACAGCGGCCTGCAAGAGGTCCGGTTCCGGTTCGAGTTCGAGGGCACGAGCGTGCTCGTCTCGTGACCCACCGCGCGTCGGGTCGCGCGATTGCTCGCGAGCGACCCGCGCGACGCGGCCTACGTCGCCAGCCGCACCGGCGCCCCCGTGCTCCAGGTACCGGTTTTTGCCCGACCGGCCGCGTCGCGAAGATCCCCACCGCCACCGGGGTCCCGACGATCCCCCCGAGCGGAAGACTCGGCTAGAGTCTCGACGTGCCCAATCTGCTCGCGATGTCGTTCGAAGGCGAGCTCGCGCCGTCGTTCACGCTGCGCTGCCTCGCTCCCGGACGCACGTTGCCCGATGGCTGGGGACTCGGCTACTATCCCAAAGGCGAGCCGTCGGCGGCGATCCTCAAGGAGCCCGCGCCGCCGCAGACGTCGATCCGCAGCCAGCTCGCGCTCGCGTGGGAGCAGGTCGCGTCGAACCTGTTCGTCCTCCACATCCGTCATGCGACGTGGGGCGCGCTGTCGGACGCCAACACCCAGCCGTTCGCCCGGACCTGGGGCCGCCGCGACTGGGTGATGGCACATGCCGGCAGCCTCGATCGCAAGCCCGACGAGGTGCCGGGCACGTTCGAGCCGATCGGGTCGACCGACACCGAGGCGATCTTCTGTGGCCTGCTCAACCGGTTTGTCGAGCGCGGCTGGCGCAGCCTCGCGCAGATCGATCTCGACGTCCTGCACGGCTGGCTGAGCGAGATCAACGAGATCGGCGAGCTGTCGATCTGCGTGACCGACGGCCGCGACCTGCTGGTGCACGCCGATCGCCGCGGCGTGCCGCTGTGGATCGGCGCGCTCGCGCCGCCGTATGACAAGATCGCGTTCGGCGACAACGATCTCGATGTCGATCTCACACGCCGCGGTGCCAAGAGCCGCAAGGGACTGATCGTATGCAGCGAACAACTCGCGCCGCGCGAAGGCGATGCCGCGCGCGCACTCAACTGGCGCCAGCTGCCACCCGGCGGCCTGCTGCTCATCCGCGAGGGCGCCGTGGTCGCTGAGCGCGCGGCCAACGGCGCGATCGAGACGCCGCGCAAGCGCTGGCAACCGGCGAAGGCCGAGTCGAAGGTGTTCGACGTCGTGCATCGCACGATCTACAAGTACACCAAGCCCGTCGAGCGCTCGCAGCACCTGCTGCGGCTGACGCCGGTGCACGATCGGATGCAGGCCGTGCTGTCGCACCAGCTCACGATCTCGGTGCCATACCAGGGCCGCGACTACGAGGACGTGTTCGGCAACCGCGTGCGCCGGATCGCGATCGAGTCGCCGTTCTCCGAGATGGTGATCGAGTCGCGCAGCGTGGTCGAGGTCCTCGACGTCGATCCGCTCGGGTTCGGGCCGCTGCGGGTCAGCTCGACGATCCCGCTGGTGTGGATGCCATGGCAGCGCCAGGTCCTCGACCCGTACCTGCTGCCGCCCGAGCTCGCGGACACCGAGCTCCACGAGCTCGCCGAGTACGCGATGAGCTTCGTCAAGCGCAACGACTACGAGCTGCTCGCGACGCTGCTCGATATCAACACGACGATCCACCGCGAGTTCGCCTACCAGCAGGGCACGACCAACCTCCACACCACCGCGTTCGACGTCTACGTCAACCGCCGCGGCGTGTGCCAGGACTTCACGAACCTGTTCATCTGTCTCGCGCGGCTGCTCGGGGTCCCGGCGCGCTACGTGTGCGGCTACATCTACACCGGGCCCAAGTCGGCCGCCGCGGCCGATCGCGAGCGCCAGGGCGAGGCGTCGCATGCGTGGATCCAGCTGTACCTGCCGCAGGTCGGCTGGAAGGGGTTCGACCCCACCAACGGGATCCTGACGCAGACCGATCATGTGCGGATCGCGGTCGGCCGCAACTACCTCGACGCCACGCCGACCAGCGGCACGCTGTTCGTCGGCGGCGCCGGCGAGACGCTCTCGGTCGACGTCCGCGTCGAGCCGCACGTGCCGAGTGCCGCGAGCGCCCCGAACGCGGTTGACGTTGCGCCCAAGCGTTGACGTCGACCGCGGCGAAGCGGAACGCAAACGTTGACATACGTGTAGTGACGGGGGCCCACGTCGAGGGCAACGATGTGCGTCGACGATTGCGGCCACGTCAACCTCAACGATGTACGTCGACGTCGAGCCACGACAACGTCGACGTCTTCGAGTGCGCCGGTAATCCCAACGTGAAGTGACGCACGCGCCGCGGCGGCACTGCCTGCACCGCTGCCGCGAGCTGGTGTAGTGTCCAGTCGCAGTCGTGAAGGTCGGCGGACACGCTCTCGTGGTGCGCTTCGGGGTCTCGGTGGTCGTGGCCAGCATCGCGGCGTGGTCGATCGCGGCTCCAGCAGCGCCCCGGCCGGCCGTGCCTCGGCGCCCGGCCGCGACACCGCGTCTCGGCGCGAAGCCTCGCCCCACCACCCCCAAGGCGCCGCCGACCGCCGCCGAGCTCGCCGCCGCGGCCCAGAAGGCCGAGCTCGCGCGGCTCGACGAGGAGTACCGCGCGCTCGCGATCAAGCAGGCCAACTTCGCGGCGGTCCAGGTCGTGCGCAAGGCGCTGGCGCTGCAGATCCGGGCGACCGGCCCCGACTCCCGCGAGGTGCAGTACCGCAAGCAGACGCTCGCCGGCCTGCTCGCCCAGACCGGCGACTACCGCGGCCAGCTCGCCGTCGATCAGGAGCTCCTGGCGACCGCCGAGAAGGTGCACGGCCCCGAGTCGCGCGAGGTGCTGAGCGCGCTGGAGCTGCTGATCAGCCCGTCAACGCCAACGCCATGCTCGCCAAGGTCGAGGTCCGCGGCGGCGTCACCGCGGGCGACATCGATCTCATCCGCGGCATCGCGCTCGCCGAGGCGCGCGACTACGCCCAGGCCCAGGCCGCCTTCGAGCGCGCGCTGGCATCGCCGGCCGCCAGGCGCGCCGCCGCGTACAACCTCGCCCGGACGCTCGAGCTCGCCGGCAAGAAGCCCGAGGCCAAGCGCGCCTACCACGAGTACACCCGGGTCTACCCGGGCGGTCCGTGGGCCACGGCCGCCGACGCGGCCGCCGCCAAGCTGTAGCGGGCAGGCTGCGCTCGCGGCCTCGGGCAGCGTACGATGGCGGCATGGCGCTGCCCGCGACGATCCGCAAGTTCGAGATCGCTCTCGCCGATACCGATCGCGGCATCTACGAGCAGCTGGACTGGCGCGTCGCGCAGCATCCGTCGGAGAGCGAGCGCTACCTCGTCGCCCGCGTGATCGCCCGCGCCCTCGAGCACGCCGAGGGCCTCGAGTTCAGCCGCGGCGGCGTGTCCAACGACGACGAACCCGCGCTCGTGCAGCGCGACCTGCGCGGCGATCTGCAGGCCTGGATCGAGGTCGGCTCGCCGTCGCCCGATCGCCTGCACAAGGCGACCAAGCTCGCCCCGCGCGTCGCGATCTACGCGTGGAAGAACGTCGAGCAGCTGGCCGCGGCGATCGCCCTGCGCGGCGTGCACCGGGCCGACGAGCTGGTGCTGCGCGCGCTGCCAGCAGATCTGCTCGATGCGGTCGCGGCCACCCTCGACCGGGTCAACCGCTGGGACCTGTCGGTCACCGGCGGCATGCTGTACCTCGCGATCGGCGCCGCGCAGTTCGAGGGCGCGGTGACGCCGATCGCGATCGGCGTCACCTGATCGCGGCCCCCGCGTCCCAGGACTTCGCATCGCGGGCAAGCCTGGGTGACTGGCACGGTCCGGCAGTTTCGGAGATCGCCGGGCGGACGCTGCCGCGTAACCGCGGTGATACAGCCGGCTATGTCCCAAGTAACCCGCCCGTACCCCAGCGAGGCCGACTTCTAAGGTCGAGATCGAATCTCGCTGGTCGATGCGCGTGTGAGCCATGCACATGCCGCGGATCGGTTGGATTATCGTGTGCGTCGCTGGCTGTGGCGTCGACACCGACACAGGCGCGACCCCGCATCGTCCGATCGATGGCGTCGACGAGGTCAGCCAGCCGCTGAGCGATCTGACCGCGCAGTGCGTGTTCTCGGCGTCGAGCCACCTCGTGACGCTGACCCTCAACGACGGTGACATCGCCGTCGTCGCCCGCGCCGTCAGCGGCGCGCTCTTGATCAACGACCTGCCGTGCGACGCTGCGACGACCACCACCGCGACCCGGATCGACGCGGTGGAAGGGGCGCCCGGCGATCAGACCCTGATCCTCGACTTCGGTGGCGGGCTGTTCGCCACCGGCGTGTCCGGCAGCGCAGGCATCACGGTGAACCTCGGCACCGGCACCGGCGACGCGCTGAAGGTGATCGGCACCACCGGTCGCGAAACCTTCGTGCTCGGCAGCCTCGGGATCTCGCTCAACAACGACGGCTTCGTCGATGTCACCGCGGCCAACGTCGAGCAGTTCGTGGTCAGCCTCGATGACGGCGACGACACGCTGTCCGGCGCGGGCAATGCAACGACCGGCGCCGCGTTCCCCACCGCGATCACCGTGTTCGGCGGCGCCGGCAACGACACGCTGCGTGGGGGCGCCGGCGACGACACGCTCAACGGCGGCGCGGGCAACGACACGTTCACCAACGGCGACGGCGTGGTGTTCGACGGCAACGACACGATGATCGGCGGCGCGGGCAGCGACACCGCCGACTACTCGGCGCGCACCGCCAACCTCGTGGTCGCCAATACTGCGGCGACCACCAGCGGCCAGTCGGGCGAGCTCGACGTCATCGGCACCGACGTCGAGATCCTCAAGGGCGGCAGCGGCGACGACAGCCTGTACGGCGGCGCCGGCAACGACACGCTGTACGGCGGCGCCGGCAACGACACGCTGTCGGGCGGCGCCGGCAATGACATCCTGTACGGCGACGCCGGCAACGACACGTTCGACGAAGGTGCGGACTCCAACGGCGCGGACATCTTCAATGGCGGCGCAGGCATCGATACGGTGTCCTACGCCTCGCGCGGGACCAAGGTGAGCGTCAGCATCGACGGCATGGCCAACGACGGCGAGGCCGGCGAGCTCGACAAGGTCATGCTCGACGTCGAGAACATCATCGGCGGCAGCGGTGACGATACGCTGGCCGGCTCGTCCGCCGACAACGTGCTCGTCGGCGGCCTGGGCGACGACACCATCTCCGGCGGCACCGGCAACGACACCCTGCGCGGCGGCGACGGCAACGACACCCTGCGCGGCGACGCAGGCGACGACACGTTCGACGAGGGCGACGCGTCCAACGGCGCGGACACCCTGATCGGCGGCGCAGGCGTCGACTTCGTCGACTACACGGCCCGCAGCCAGCCGCTCACCATCGTGATGAATGGCGTCACCGGCAGCGGCGAGGCATCCGAGGGCGACAAGATCGGCACCGACGTCGAAAACCTCACCGGCGGCAGCGCCGCCGACTCGATCACAGGCAATGCCGCCGACAATCTCTTGCAAGGCGGCCCCGGAACCGAGAGCGACACCCTCGACGGTCAGGCCGGCGACGACGTGCTCGATGGCGCCGGCGGCAATGACGCGCTCGACTGTGGTAGTGGCGACGCCGACATCGCGTTCGACACGACGTTCTCGTCGGTAAACAGCTGTGAGCTGTGATCACGATTTCTCATTTAGCGACTGCACATGTCCAGCAACCGGGCGACCCAGTCAACGAATAGCAACGCGGCCATCCAGGAGACTCCATCAGTGAAGAAGCTCAGTTCCATGTGTCGAATTCTGTCCCCGGTCCTCATCGCAGCCGGCTGCGCCAACGGCGGCGAGCCGCCCACCGGCGGTGGCGATGGCGCCGACAATGACTTCGAGGGAATCGAGGAAGCCACCCAGGGCCTGGCCAATCTGAGTTCGCAGTGCACGTTCGTCTCCGGCGTGGCGACCCTCGCGATGGTCGGCGACGAGGTCGCGATGGTCAGCAAACTGACGAGCGGCGCGCTCGGCGTCAATGGCTATCCCTGCAGCACGGCGACCACCGCCGCGCTGAAGAAGCTGATCATCACCGGCGACCTGGACGACCAGACCGTCATCATCGATTATCTCAGTGGCGTGTTCGCGCCGGGCATCTCCGGCGCGGTCGGCCTCGACGTCGACCTCGGCGCCGGCACCGACGCACTCAAGTTCCGCGGCACCAAGCTCGCCGACACCTTCGTGTTCGGCGCGACCGGCATCGCCATCAACACCGACGCCTTCAAGGACGTGTCCTACGCCAACGTCGAGAGCTTCGTCGTCACGATGAGCGACGGCGCCGACAACTTCTCCGGCGCGGGCAACGCGGTCGTCGGCGGCGCGTTCACCACCGCGGTCACGGTGTTCGGCGGCGCCGGCGATGACACGATCCGCGGCGGCACCGGCAACGACACCCTCAACGGCGGCGACGGCAACGACACGTTCACCACGGGCGCCACCGCCGACGGCAACGACACCCTGATCGGCGGCGCCGGCACCGACACCGCGGACTACTCGCTCCGCACCGCGGTGCTCACACTCAAGAACGATGGCGTCACGGCCAGCGGCGATCTTACAGCGAGCGAAGCCGACCTGATCAGCGTCGAGGTGATGAAGGGCGGCACGGGCAACGACTTCCTGACTGGAGGCGCGGGCAACGATACTCTGTTCGGCGGCCCCGGCAACGACACCCTCAAGGGCGGCCTCGGGGACGACATCCTCAACGGCGATGCCGGCGACGACCTGTTCGATGAAGGCAGCGCCACCAGCGGCAGCGACATCATCAACGGCGGCACCGGGACCGACACGGTCTCCTACGCATCGCGCATGACCGCGGTGACCATCAACATCGACGCCACCCTCACCAGCGGCGAGGCCCTCGAGAAGGATAAAATCGGGCTCGACGTCGAGAACGCCATCGGCGGCGGCGGCGACGACACCATCAACGGCTCGCCCTCGGACAACCTCCTCGAAGGCGGCGCAGGCGTCGACACCATCAACGGCCTTGCCGGCAACGACATCCTCCGCGGCGGCGCGGGCGCCGACATCCTCAGCGGCGGCGTCGGCGACGACACCTTCGACGAAGAAGATGCCGCCAACGGTGGCGACACCATGAACGGCGGCGCCGGCGTCGACACCGTCGACTACTCCAAGCGCACCACCAAGGTCATCGTCGTGATGGATGGCACGACCGTCAGCGGCGGCACGAACCTGGCCGGCCTCCTCGTCACCGAGAACGACATCATCAAGACCGACGTCGAGAACGTCATCGGCGGCGACGGCGACGACTCGCTCACCGGCAACGCCGCCGACAACCAGATCGAGGGCGGCGCCGGCGACGACACCATCAACGGCTCCGACGGTGACGACGTCATCGACGGCGGCGGCGATGACGACGTGATCGACTGCGGTCTCGGCGACGCCGACGCGGTCCTCAACCGGACGGCCTTCTCCATCGACGCGAACTGCGAGCTGTAAACCACCTTCCGACCCACACCCCGAGGGGCGCCCACACGGCGCCCCTCGTTGCATTTTCGGTTGTGCACGCCGCGCCGCCCCCTATTGCGCACAAATCGTCAAGTCATGGCGGGTGAGGTGTGCGCACCAGTTTCTCGCGCAATGACCTGATCGTGGCACTGTCGTGCGGGGCTTTGGAGGTAGGCTGCCATCACGCATGCCGGAGACATACGACGTCATCGTAGTCGGAGGGGGGCCCGCGGGCAGCACCTGCGCCCGAGTGCTCGTCGCTGGCGGCGCCCGCGTCGCCATCCTCGATCGCGCTGAGTTTCCGCGCGTAAAGCTCTGCGCCGGCTGGTTATCCCCGGCGATCTGGGACGTCCTCGAGCTCGCCCCGTCCGGCTATCCCCGCGGCCTCTGGGAATGGCACACCGCCCACGTCCACTACCGCGGTAAAGATCACGCCATCCCCTGCCACGGCTGGTTCATTCGCCGCTACGAGCTCGACGACTTTCTCCTACGCCGCTCGGGCGCCGAGCTCCACCTCGGCGTCAACGTCAAGCAGATCGAGCGCGTCGACGGCCTGTGGTCCGTCGGCGGACTGCGCTCCCGCTACCTGGTCGGCGCCGGCGGCACCCACTGCCCGGTCGCCCGCCTCCTCGCCCCCACCCGGCCGCGCCGCGCCGCCGGCGTCCAGGAGCTCGAGCTCCAGCTCGACCCCGCCGCCGTCGCCCGCACCCGCCTGGGCGGCGACGGCGAGCCCGAGCTCGTGCTGTTCGACGACGTCGGCGGCTACGGCTGGAACGTCCCCAAGTCCGACTGGATCAACGTCGGCTGCGGCACCCTCGACGCCACCGCCGCCCGCGGCGCCTGGCGCATCACCCACGATCACCTGCGCACCGCCGGCCACCTCCCCCCCGACGCCGAGGCCCCGCTCGAGCACATCAAGGGCCACTCCTACTTCCTGTTCGAGCCCGTCCACCTCGACGCCGCCTACAAAGACCACGCCTTCCTGGTCGGCGACTCCCTCGGCCTCGCTCACCCGATCACCGCCGAAGGCATCCTCCCCGCCACCGTCTCCGGCCGCCGCGCCGCCGACGCCATCCTCGCCGCCGATCCGGACAGCTACCCGACCCGCCTGCGCCGCGACCCGGTCATCGCCGACTACCGCCGCGTCCACGGCGCGATGAACGCCGCCCGCAAGATCCGCGATCGCATCCCCGGCTTCGCCACCCGCTCCGACGCCCCGGCCCACGACGCTCCCGCCACCAACGGCTCGCACCTCACGGCCGCCAACGGCAAGCCCGCCTCCCGCTCCTTCACCCACGCCGCGATCGCGCGTGGCTTCGCCTGGATGTTCTCGGGTGCGAGGCTGCCAGCGCCTCGCCTCCTCGACCTCGTGCTCGGCAACGGAGAGTGACCATGGTGACCGCAACCCAGAAGCTGCTCTCGAGCTTCGACCCCCGTCGTGCCCAGGAGGTGTGTCGTGACCTCCTCGCCTCCGCAGGCGTCACCGTCGGCGGCCCCAACCCCTGGGACCCCCAGATCCACGACGATCGCGTGTGGGCCCGCGTCCTGCGCGACGGCACCCTCGGCGCCGGCGAGGCCTACGAAGAGGGCTGGTGGGACGTCCCCGCCCTCGACCAGTTCATCGACAAGGTCATGCGCATTCGGCTGGGCGAGACCCTGCGCGAAAACTGGATGATCGTCGCCCACGCCGTCCGCGCCCGCATTCTCAATCTGCAGTCCATCACCCGGTCATTCGACAACGGCCAGCAACACTACGACATCGGCAATGACCTCTACGAGGCCATGCTCGGCGGCCGCCTGCTCTACACCTGCGCCTACTGGCCAGGCGCCAAAACCCTCGACGAGGCCCAGGACGCCAAGCTCGACCTGGTCTGCCGCAAGGTCGGCCTCAAGCCGGGCATGCGCATCCTCGACCTGGGCTGCGGCTGGGGCGGCTTCGCGGCGTTCGCCGCCGAGCGCTACAACGTCCACGTCACCGGCTTCACCGTCGCCCAGGAGCAAGTCAAATGGGCGCGTGACCACTACGCCCACCTCCCGGTCGACATCCGCCTCGACGACTACCGCAAGGCCACAGGCACCTACGACGCCGTCATCTCCATCGGCCTCATGGAGCACGTGGGCTGGAAAAACTACCGCGGCTACTTCGAGCACGTCGATCGCCTCCTCGCCCCCAACGGCGTCGCCTTCGTCCACACCATCACGGCCAACCGCCCGCGCGCCCACATCGACCCCTGGTTCGACAAGTACATCTTCCCCAACGCCGTCCTCCCCACCCTCCCGCGCCTGGCCGAGGCGATGGAAGGCACCTTCGTCGCCGAGGACATCCACAACATCGGCGAAGACTACGACCTGACCCTCATGGCCTGGTGGTACAAGTTCGACGCCGCCTGGCCCACCCTGCGCGCCAAGTACGGCGACGCCTTCTACCGCCGCTGGAAGTACTACCTCCTCGTCTGCGCCGGCTCGTTCCGCGCCCGCTCGCAGCAGCTGCTGCAGATCGTCATGACCCGCCCGGGGTCGCCAGCGCCGCTGGGCCGGCGGGGGTAGAGCTTACGGGCGAGCTGTGCAGCCGCGCAGCACGAATGTCGACGATTCGACGTCAAAGCCCTGACCGTGCTCCCCGGCCGGCGACACCGTGACCGCCTCATCGGTGACGATCTCGAGCGTCCCCTCGGCGGTCCCTACCTTGTTCACCAATGCTTCCGGGAACCGGAAGTCCGGGCACCTCACCGACAGCTCGCCGCTGTTCACCGTATCGCCGAGCTTCTCGCGATGAATTGTGCCGCTCACTTGCACGACCTTGCCCACGGCTGCGCGTGCCTCTGCGTTGGTTGTGATCACCGTACTTGTCGACGTGCTCTTGCTCATCGCTTTGTCTCCTCTACATGCGCCGCCGAGCGCGAGCCCCAGCAGTACAACATTGATAGCCTTCATAAGTAGTTTCGCTGACTACTGCGATCCCGCATGGGCGATGGCTGCAAGCCCAGGGTTGTAGTGGTTGGCGAGCGCAACGCAGAACACGATCCGATCGAAGTCCAGATACCCCTTCACGAACTTCTCGCGCGTACTCTGCAACACCTTCATGGGATCCTTGGCCGCTCGCTGTGGATCCTTGTACTGCATATGGTTCGCATGCCAGAAGCAGTGGCTCGCATCGTCCCAGAACCCGTAATCGAAGTTGATATAGCTCTTCTTTATGGCTGCACCCGTCTTGGCGTCGTACTTGAGCAGCGACTGCGGCTCGTAGTGATACCCTTTCATGTCGATCTCGCCGGTCTTCGGATCTGGCAAGAACGCCTTGTCGTCAGGTTTCAGCCGGTCGTCGTAGTTCGCAGACTGATTGGACCAGAACAATTTCGCGAACATGACGTAGCGGGCAGGCGCGATGTGCGCTCCACGTTTCGCAGCCTGGTCGAGCAGCTTGTTGTGAGCGACCACATATTGATGAGCCAGCTCGAAGGTGGCGTACGTCTTGTCGGCAACGTTCAGCGGATCACCTCCGCCGTTGAGATTTGCCGCTGTGACGCCGATGCAGCCTCGGTTGATCGTCTCCTTCTCGACCGGCGTCATCTCTCGCCCCTGCTCCTTCTCCCACATCGCAATGTACTGCTCGGGCGAAAACTGGCGCTGTTCGCCCTTATCCTCACCGAAAGCCGGCACCGGCTCGCTCGCCGGCGGAGTCTTGTTGAGCGGCGTACCGATGAACTGCACGGCGTGCTGCACAGCTGCCTTGCTGCCATCAGCCGCGAAGCCGGCCATCGCCGACAGCAAAGATTCCGCGGAAGCGCCGGCCACCACGGTGTCGGCGACTGCGTCCGCATGGCGCTCGTACGCATCCCCCTGCTCACCAACGCCACCCTTCAGCTGAACCCCACCCCGCTGTTGTACCACGTGTGCAGCCTCGTGTGCCGCGGTGTACAGGTCAGGCGGGCCGCCGAACGCGACGTCATTAGCCCGCGCGTATGCCTGCGACCCCATCTGAACGTTCGCGGCCACCGCCGCTTGATCGGTATGCGCACGGACCGCGCTCACATCGTGCCGACCGAACAGCTGCTGGATCCTGTCGAAGTGCGGCAACGGGCCTCCGGGGCCTGACGCTCCGGCATCTGCGGCCGCGCGAATCGGGGCGGAGTCGTTCCCGCCTTTCCGTTGCACCGGCGCCATGGGCTCCGAGCCGTAGGCCTGTTCGACCAGTGTGCGCTTGCCCGGCCCCTGCTGCACATCGTCGGTCCTGGCCCCCAGCGTCTCGGTGCGAGTCGTTTTGCCCGTAAATTCGCCCATCACTGACCCCCTTGTGTTCTGTTCGCGTAGTGCTCGCTCGACGAGGCGACACATTATCACAGGGGCTCGGAGTCTACGAGTCCCGGCTCGCGGAATGGCGGCGGCAGGTGGCCGAGGGAGCCGTGGCCGCGCTGCGCGGACCGAGCGGACCCAACCGCAAGGCCGCCCACGTTGAGGCGAAGCAGGTGCGCGAGCTACATTTAGAGCGTGAGCTTGTGTACAAGGACAAGGCGCTGGCGGAAGCCGCGGCGCTCTTGGTCCTGAAAAAAGTCCAAGCCATCTGGGGAGACGAGGGCGACGACACGACGCCGGAGAACGACGAGTGATTCGCGAGTTTATCGAAGAAGCGGTGACGGCGGGGGCGCGTCGCGAGCAGGCGTGCGAGCTGCTCGGCCTGTCGGCGGGCACGCTCGAGCGTTGGGGCGACGACCGCGAGAACAGCCGCCACGGACCGAAGTCGCCGCCGGCGAACAAGCTGACTGCCGAGGAGCGGCGCCGCATCGTCGCGACTGCGACCAGCGTCGAGTTTCGCGACCAGTCGCCCAAGCAAATCGTTCCCGCCCTCGCCGACCGCGACAAGTACCTCTGGTCGGAGTCGACCTTGTATCCGCTGCATGAGCAGCGTTCTGGCGTGATCACGCCGGAGAGGGCACGGTGAGAGCCGATGACAAGGTAGCGAAGGTCACCTGTCCGAGCTGTCCGAGATCCGGCCGTATCCCGGACATCGATGATGCGGCTGTCGCACTCGGCCGCCGCTGGTAGCGCGCTGCCGCGAGACTTCAACGCCGAACATCAACCCCGGTCAGGGCCGCCGTCCAACGCACCGAACATCAACTCCGGTCAGGCCGCGCCCCCCGGGCTGGCGCCGGGCGGGTGATCGCCGCACAGGGTGCGAACCCAGCTCGCCCGCTACTGCGTCGTCGCCGCCTTGCCGTGCAGCTTAAGGCGCGTCAATTTCCAGTCACAACGGCACCCCGGTCTCGGAGCCTCATTTGAGATTCCTCACGCGGACTCTATAGGATACCATTCGAGGCGCAAGGAGCACGACCATGTCCGTGACCTATGACGAGAATATCATTGCAACGTTCGCCGATCGACTATATGCACGAGCAGCCCTCGCAGTCGTGCAATATGTTGCACTCGGTGCTGCCATGGGCGCCGCTGTTGCCATTGTCACCTCACTACCCTGGCCCGTAGGTGCAGGTATCGGAGCCTTGCTCGGAGGCTTCTTTGGCAACGATCGAGCATTCACCCTACGGCTGATTGCGCAGACCGCGCTATGCCAAGCACAGATCGAGCGCAACACGCGGCCTACAACGGCAGCAGCCCCCGTCCTTTCGTCTGAGAATCCGCTGCGTGTAGTGAACGGTTCGAGCGAAAGCCCAGCACTGGCTCTGGATGGGGCCGTACAAAGCGACGCCGAAGCCAAGCTGTTGGTCAAGCGCGCACAGGACCATCATTTTGCAAAGGACTTCCCTCAAGCAATCGCGATCTACGAAGAGGTGATAACTCGATTCCCAGATTCAAAGCAGGCCAGCGCAGCGCGGACACAGATCAAAAATCTCAGGTAGGATTGGCGGCATCGTTCGAGATTCCGACGTGGCCGCGATACGACACGCGATGCTCGCGAGATCGCCGACCGGCAACAGTTCCGTCCGCGAATGCGAGACGACTCAGTCGTCGACTAGATCGAGCGCACAGGATCGAGCGTGCGAAGAACCGCGAGAGCAACTCGGCGCGCTGGCAGGCGGCGCGCAAACAGAAGCGGACGCGCTACAGTCCAGAGGGCGACATGCCGCCACCTGCGCCTGCCCCTGCGCGCAAGGATCAAACCGAGAAATGACCATGCGCACCATCGCCGTCGTGTTCGCGGTTCTTGCGAGCTGTAACAGCTCGGCGACGTCATCGGCGGCGCCAGCGCCGGCGGGGGCCGCCGCCCCGGACACGTCCGCCACGCCGGCCCGCCCATCTGCTGTCAACGGCGCCCCACCCGGCTCCACGAAGCCGAACCTGACCTCGCATGCGGACGTCGCGGTAGTGCAGGTGAAGACCGATGATGGTGCCGATGTAGTCGGCGTTGGGCAGCCGCGCATGCAGCTCGCGGATGCAAGCGCGGTCGGTGAGCTCGCGCTGCGCGCGCACGCCGGGCTCGCCGTGGCCGAAGACGCCAGCTGGATCACGATCTGGAACCTTGTCACGGGAGAGGTGATCCGGCGCATCGAACCGCTCGCCGAGATCAACCCGACGACGGTGACGTTCGCAATCTCGCCGGACGCCGCCTGGCTCGCGGTTGGGTCCGACAGCAAGACGCGTGTCTTCACTCGTCCCTTCGAGCAGGTCGCGTTCACACTCACGTGCGCTGAAGTCCGGGCTTTCTCGCATGCCTCGAAGCTGTTCGCGTGCCACGGCACGCTGCCGGAAGTCTGGAGCGTCGCGGACCGAAAGCTCGTCGCTAAGGTGCCAGACCAGGCACTGCTGCTGATGCCCAAGGCCGTTCAGTTTTCGGCCGACGATCGCAGCCTCTACTGGGCAACGGACCAGGAGATCGTGCGCTGGGACTTCGCGAGCTCGGGTGCCATGACTCCCGTCTACAAGAGCCGCGAGAAGATCCTCAAAGTGGTGTTCTCCGAGGGTAGTAACACCGCATTCGTGAGCACGCGCGCAGCCGGCTCCTACAAGTATGCAAGCGTACTCGTCGATCTGGCGAGTGGACAGACCTCTGCCTCCGCGAGCGAATTCAGGGCGGCCGTGTCCGCGACCGGGAGGCGCCTCGCCTATGGCGCTGGCACCAAGGTTCGTGTCATCGACGCTGCGACTGGCAACGTCGTGTGGTCGGCCACGCCACCAGCGATCGTACATCGCGTCGCCTTCGCCAACGACGCGGAGACCATCGGATTTGTCGAGGGAAACCGGTTGCATGTAGTCGATCTTTCGTCAGGACCGCGCAGCTACGAAGCGCCGTCGCGGTTCGCCGGCTGGCTGGCGGAAGGCATCGCCGGCATCGAGCGCGATGGAAAGCTCGAGCAGCTTGCCATGGCTGATCGCACATGGCAGCCGGCGGATCCTGCGGCGCTGGCAATCAAGACCGGCGCTCCGGCCTGGGCGAGCTGGGTAGCACCCGGCGGCGCGATCGCCGCGGAGCCGAGTCCACGACACGATGCACCCGCTGACGCGCGTGGCGCAACGCCGTGCGCCGCCAAGCTCCGGGTGTGGACACCAAAGGGCGGCCCGAGAACGGTCGCGATGTCCTGTGCCGGGCCTGAGTCGGCCGATCCTGGCTGGGACATCGGCGGTGGATGGGTCGTTGGTGTCAGCTCCAAGTCCGCCATCGTGTGCGATGCCGTGTCCGGCAAGCGCGCCGGTTCCGTGAACGTGGAGCGTCCACGAATCGACAAGCCAACGTTTGCGCGCGCCTACTGGGACATGACGCTGTCGCCCGCGGGCAACCTACTCGCACTCATCTCTCGCGGTCCAGAACTGCCACAACAGGGAGCCCCCGACCCGCGCGAGGACGCGATGCACGTCACCGAGTCACGCGACAAGACCGACTGTGTGACGGATCTCGCTGGCGAATGCCGGATGGAGTACCACCTCACGCTGTACACGCTGACAGGCCCCCCCAAGCAAGCGTGGCAAACTCGCCTCGAAGAACACCAAGCTTCGAATGTGCGCGCAGCGCGGCCCTCCGTACTTGTGTTCGACCACGGTGGAAAGCACTTGTTGATCGGGATGAGCGATGGCGAGATCCAGGTGATGTCGACGACGAAATCCGATGCCAAGCATGTCGAGCACCTCCACCACGGCCCGATCGTGCGGCTCGTCCCATCACCCGGCGACGGCTGGGTATTCTCGGAGGACGCGGCCGGCGAGCAGCGAATCTGGCGTCTTCCACGGTAGCTTGCAGGTGTCGGGCCGATCCCCGACCGGGGTTGTTTTTGATAGCGCAGTGCGTCCCAGGTCGCGCCCGGGCCCGGGGTTGTTTTTGATAGCGCAGCGTGTCCCAGGTCGCGCCCGCCTACCGGCCACTCCCGTCCGAGCTGTCCGGGCCAACCCTCCTCGCCGTAGCGCGCCGGTCGAGCTTTGGGGGTAGCAGCGGCCATGGTGCGAACATTTACGACAGCGACGCATCAGCGACGGACCAACTCCACATAGTCGTGGGCACCGGGCTCCTCCTCGTGAAGACGTGCGGCCAACACTACAAGCCACCGCTATCAGCGGGATGACCGCGAGCGAGGCGATCGTCGAGCGACGCGAACAGCTGATCTGGGGTTGGGGCTGAGAAACGGGGCCGAGACAGCGCAGCATGTCGAGCGACCGCAAACGGATCGGCGCTTTGCCAGCACCTGCCGGCGCGACGCGCGCTATATTCCGCGTCGTGAGGGCACGATTGGTCGGGTCCTGGTTGGGTGTCGCCGGTGTCGCCGGCTTGCTCGGGATCGGCTGCAACCAGGTAAATTATGCGGGGCCGCCATCGGACGCCACAGTGGCGGACACCGCGACGGCAGACGCGGCGCCGGACAGCCACGATGCCGCGTCGGACGGTCACGCCGCAGCAGTCGACACGGTGCTGCGCAGCGGCAACGCGGCTGTCAGCAAGGACGCTTCGGGTCACTGGGTCCTGTGGGACCTCGCGGGGCGCCGGGCGATCGCGAGCGGCGACCTGCCTGCGTGCGATGACGGCATACAGGCGTGCCCAGTGTTCGAGCTCGGCCTCGCGGGTGACACGCTGGCCGTGCTCGGCGCATCCGAGATCGAGCTGCGCACCGCCAGCACTGGCGCGCTACGTGCGACTGTCCCGGCAGCCAGCCACGCAGGCCTGGCCCACGACGGCTCGTACGTCTGGACGGCGACCGCGTCGCGGCTCGAGGCGCACGATCTGTCCGGTGCGTTGCTCGTCGACGTCGCGGGCGACTATCGCCAAGCGCAGGTCTCTGCCGACCCGGACTTGTTGCGGGTCGCGAACGGGCCGGCGGGCACCAGCGCGCTCGAGGTCATCGCGCTCCCCGATGGCCACGCGATCACGGTCCCGTTCGCTGGCGCGTTCGCCGCCTGGTTCGACGACGGCCGCCACTTTCTCACCAGTACGGGCAACACGGTCTCGGTGTACACCAGCGCGGGCACGTCCCAGGCGTTCGGGTCGTTGCCGACGCTAGCGCATCTCACCGGACAGAGCGATTTCGTGTGGACGTACGCCGACGCATCGCCGCCCTTCCCGCTACAGATCTACGCAGCGGCGGATCTGTCCGCGCCGGTGCGAACGTTTTCACTGCCCGCCGGGACCAGCGTGATCGCCTCCGGCCCGATGCTCCGCCTGATGGATCCCGACTCCGAGATCGAGCTGATCCGGCTCGGCGTCGCGATCACGCAGCCGCACTTGCCGGCACTGGGCCTGTCGGCATTCGGCGCCGATTCTACCGCCCACTGGATCGTCGGCGGTCGGGACGGCCTTGTGTTCGACGGCGATGCGATCCTCGCGGCCTCACCGGGTGCACCCCCGCTGCCGCTCGGCGCGCCTTGAGCGATCGAGGCAACCGTCGACGCACCCCTCATGCTCGTCGACGCGCTTGGAGCTGTCGCCGCATGACCATACGTACGAGGCGGCCTGTAGCGTGATGTCCGCACCAGAAAACGCGATGTCGATATCGCGCGGCACGCGCGGCACCCCGCGCGCGATCACCGCGATCCCACCGATCATCAGGCTCCCGCCCTTGTGACGGTCAAGAACCGGTGTGACCGGACCCGACCGAGGTTAGTTTTCCGGGCTTGTTTTTGATAGCGCAGCGTGTCCCAGGTCACGCCCGTTTACCGGTCACTTCTGTCCGAGCTGTCCGGGGGGCTCCCCGACCGGGGTTGGTTTGGAGAGGCGCAGCGTGTCCCAGGTCGCGCCTGCCTCCCGGCCACTTCTGTCCGAGCTGTCCGGGATCCGGCCGTTTCCCGGACACCGATGACGCTGCTGTCGCACTCGGCCGCTGCCAGCGTGCTGCCGCCAGAGTTCAACGCACCGAACATCAACCGCGGTCAGGGCCGCGCCCGACGCACCATCAACCGCGGTCAGGGTCCGCCGCACCACGCGACCGCGAAGGCAGATTCTATGGACCGCACCGCCGGGCGTTGGGCGCCGACAGCATGATAAGCTCCGGCCGTGCTGCAGTCCATGACGCCCTTCCATCGCGTCCTGCTTCCCGGTCATGGCGCCGGCGTGAAGGTCCTCGGCCCGGCACGGCGGACCGACCTGCCCGCCCGACGTACCGGCACACCGTATGACGTCGAACCCAGATCGTGACTCCGATGGAGAGCATCAAGGAACAGATCCGGGTGCAGGTCGCAGCCGGATTCTGGAATCGAAATCTCGTCTTCGAGGACATTGTTGCATCGTTAGGCGATGAGCTCGGGCTCACAGATGCGAAGCACGATCTCGACCCAGCCACCGCCGCGCAGCTGTGGGAGGTGCTCGATGCTGGGTTCGCAACACACCGGCAGGAGATGCAGTCGTGGCCCGACGTCACCGACTGCGATCGCCTCCGTGCCGCATTCGACACCCTCGACAAGCAAGGCATCGTCGCGCTCGAACACTGCGGCATGACCCTGCAGGATGGCATTCAGCAGGTCGCCGACATGGCGTGTGTCAGAGACGAGCTGGGACTGGTCGCCAACGACGGCTATTGCTTCTTTCATCACCAGGACACCAGGAACGCGATCGAGCGCGGCGGCTTGTTGCTCGCGTTCGGGACGTTCCGGGAGGTCCCGACGACGCACGATGCGGAGGTTGGTGCGGCGGTGGCACGCGCGTGCCGCGATGCAGGATTGCATGCGGAATGGACCGGATCCCCGAGCCATCGAATCGAGCTGCCGCGGTTTCGCTGGCAGCGCCGCACGCGGGAGATCCGCGAGTCGGATGTCGCCGAGTTCCTCGAGTCCTGGGAGCTCGAAATTCGCGCTGGATACACGTCGACCGAGGCGCCCGACACGCTCGAGGCTCGCGCTGAGCGCTGGTTCTCCGAGATCCCGGAGTTTGGCCCGCAGCTCGTGAGCCGCTTGCGAGCTCACACCGCACACGTCGTGGCGGCCGAGCGCGCACGCGAGACCACGTGGTCCGGGCCCACGATCAACGACCGCACCTCGGGCGCGTTCGCGGCGCTCCGCGCACGGGGCGTTCACGCCGCCGAGTACTCGGGGCTGACGATCCAGGACGGGTGGGGCTACGTGGGCGCGAACGCCGCTGCCGACCGCCGCGGCGCGGTGTTCTTCCATCGCGAGGATGTGGCCGACGGCGTCGCCGGACGCGGTCTTCGTCTCGCCTACGGCGCGCTGGGCGCCGCCCCGAGCGACGACGAGCGCGCGACGCTCGCACTGGGCGAGGAGATTGTCTCGGTGCTCGCGGAGCACGGCGTCCCCTGCAGCTGGGGCGAGTCCACACATATGCGGATCCAGATCGCGCCATTCGAATGGCGTCGGCGGCGATGGACGGCCGCGCCCATGTACCCGCCGTCGCCGCGCCCGTCACGCAAGCCGAGCTCGCTGTGGTCGCGCATGTTCCGCCGCGGCAAGCCGGTGCGCCACGACGCCGGCACGGCCACAGCCATCCGCGAGCTCGCCATCATTGTCCGCACCGTGATCGACGAGGGCGGGTTCGATCTGCGACGCACGCAGCAGATGCAGGCCGGATGGAACCAGCTCGGGCGCCGCGAATGCGTACACGCCGGGCACCTCGGCACACCCCACGTGTTCGTACGGGCCGGCGAGCTCACCACGATGAGGCCGCAACTCGCCGACGAGAACCTCCGGGATGAGCGGCACGCGCTGGTGGCCCGCGGACGGCGGAGCAGGCTCGCGCCGCCGTCGTGACTCCTGGCATTCAGCGGCGAGCTCCACGTCATGGTCACGGTCAATCGCGACCGGACCCGACCGGGGTTGGTTTTTCGGGGTTGTCTTTGATAGCGCAGCGTGTCCCAGGTCGCGCCTGCCTCCCGGCACTTCTGTCCGAGATCCGGCCGTATCCCGGACACCGATGATGCGGCTGTCGCACTCGGCCGCCGCCGGTAGCGCGCGGCCGCGAGACTTCAACGCCGAACATCAACCCCGGTCAGGGCCACGGTCGCCATGGCGATCGTGCCGGTCCCTGCGCTGAACGAGGGTACCGCCGGCGCCATCGCGTCGGCTGGTGCGGCGAGCGCAGTGGAAGCAGGCACGGCCGCTGTCGTCGGAGGGCGTGCGGGCGTTACCGGGCCGAGGTGAACATCACCGTGACCCAGTTGGTATTGCCGCCATAGGAGATATTCCAGGAGCTACCGGTAGCGTAGAATACGTCCGCCCTGCCGTCGCCATCGAAGTCGCCGATCTTTACCGCCTGAGCCATCGCCGCCGAATACGCGTAGTGCTGCCAGTTCGTGTTGGCGCCGGACGAGACCAGCCATTCACTGCCGGTGGTCGCAAAAACATCCGCCTTGCCATCACCGTCGAAGTCCGCGGCTTGCAGCGTGGCCGCCGTCGCCGCGGAGTACGCGAAGTGTTGCCAGTTGGTGTTGGCACCGAGCGAGACCAGCCACTCGGATCCGTTGCCGGCGAGCATGTCGGTCCGTCCGTCACCGTTGAAGTCACCGGCCAGAAGATCGGGGGCCTTTGCGGCGGTGTATGCGAAGTGCTGCCAGTTGGTGTTGGCCCCGAGCGAGACGAGCCACTCGGAGCCCGTGCCGGTGAGCACGTCGGAGCGCCCGTCGCCGTTGAAGTCACCGACCACGAGATCCGGGGCTCTTGCGCTGGTGTATGCGAAGTGTTGCCAGTTGGTGTTGGCCCCGAGCGAGACCAGCCACTCGGAGCCGGTGCCGGCGAGCACGTCGGAGCGCCCGTCGCCGTTGAAGTCGCCGACGACCAGGTCCTTCGCAAGCGCAGCTGAGTACGCGGAATGGGTCAATGGAGATGTTGCACCGGACGAGGTCAGCCACTCGGAGCCGTTCGTATAGAGGATGTCGGATCGACCATCGCCATCGAAATCGCCAACAATGATGCGGCTCGTCGGATCAGGCGTCACGAGCGCCGTGGCTTCTCCGAGGGAAGGTTCTGGTGAGCTCTCTGTATCACCTGGTGACATGCATGCTGAAGCGCCAGCCAATATGGCGGCCGAGACCAGCGAGCACAGAGTGCGAGCGTGTTGGGTGACGTCCATGGGCGTGAGTTTCTGGGTCATGTATCTTCTCCTGTTGTCGTCCGGGTTGTGTCGTTCTGAGCTGTTGGTTCTCGATCCGTTGACTTCGCTGTTGGCCACGCGGACAGGTGGGTATGGGCAGGCAAGACGACTGCGAGTCGTGCCGCACAGGCCCCACCGGCTTCGCGGATCATCCGTTGCGGCGCTGGGCAGGTTCGCTGCGTTTGGTGGTTACAAGTCGCTATGGTCAATTGCGTCGCCCGCCCGTGGGCCGAACCACACCAGGCCTGCTCATCTCTTCGTCGTAGACGGGTGGCCGCTGGATTTCGGGAACAATTTCTTTCCACCGAGGATCTGCTGGCGCCCGGGCTCCGGGACCTTGGCGGTCTGCAGCGTCGAGATGTTCACACAGCCGGCGGTTGGACACGGCTGCGAGGAGGACCGCGAGGACGAGAGGGCTGGACACGAGAGGGTCCGCCGGATGTCATGGTAGGTCATGCCTTTCGGGTGCAAGACGAGGCGCGCATGCGCTTGGGGAAGTTTTTTTGGCAGCGCGGATCGGCCGTCGCTGCGCTGCGGGTCGCGTGCATGGCCGCGCTACTCGGGAACGCACCCTACGAGGTTAGTTTCGCGGGCACCCGCGGGCACCGCCCATCTGGCCGGATCGCCCGGAGGCAGCACAGCCCGTCGTCGACATCCTTCGTGACCTTGCCGCCGAACGGCCGCGCTACATGACAGCACTTGTCCAGCTACGCGAGCGGCTCCTCGCGATCACGCGCACTGATGCGATCCACGAACACCTCCCCCCCGGATGGAGAGCAGCGATGCGCGCTCGGTTCGGCCACGGAGCGCACGGCGACGTTGTGACACTTGGGCGTGTCGATCGTGCACCCGCAGACGTTGCTGGCGCCCAGCGGTGCCCTGGCCGACGTACCAATCGCGCAGCACCGCCCCTCACTTTCCTGTTGGTCGCCCCGTAGCCAAGCCCCGCGCCGACCAGGCCGACCACGAGGACGGCAGGTCCCCTTGCGCGCGGGCGCGGCGAGGGCTCAGCGGATGACGTCGCTGATGCCGACGAGGCCGGCGAGCTCGTGGCCGTTGGCCTCGACGGCGTAAAGGACGAGCGCCTCGGAGCCGTTGGCGCGCGTGCCATAGTTGATACGGAGCCCTGCGGCCTTTGGTTGAGCCAGCAGGGCATCGATCAGGCCGCGTTCGAACGCGTGAGACAGGACGGCAGTGGCCGCGGCGGTTGACGCGAACCGCTCGATGATGTCCTCGGCGTGCTCGCGGGTGACCAGGTGGTCGCTCGCCGCCAGCGCGCTCGCGAAGCCAGACCCATCGGGCAACTCGTCTCCACCGGACGGTATCGCCCTATTGCCGGGGGCATCGTCGAAGTCCTCGCCACTCGCGTCCGCGGCGTAGAGGACGAACGTCGGGCGTCCGCCGGCGTACATGGCGTGGTAGACGCGGAGCTGTGAGGCGCCCGGCTGGGCGAGCAGCACGTCGAAGATCGTGCGGCTGAAGACCCCGGCCTGCGCGGCACCAGGCTTGAGCGTGGCGCGGAAGCGGGCGATGAGATCATCGGCTCGCTCGGCGACGACCAGGTGCTTGGCGGCCGCGGGCTCCGCGTGCGCAGGCAACGATGGGGCACTCAGGGTCCCCGCCACCAAGAGGGCGAGAGCAATCCTTGGCAAGTAGATCCGTACTTCGTGAAACCGCATGATGTCTCCTCTGCGCGTTGATCGCACATGGACAATGTCGCCGATCGAGGTGAACACGCACAGCGCGGCGTCCCCGCTCTGTCGCAGCGGCCGATCTTATCGCGCTGTTCGCGCGCGCATGGCCCGCTGGAGCAATACGCTATGGCCTCGGAGATCGTGTCGCACGGCCGCCCTGGGGCAAGATCTCGACACCCCCCTGTACCAGGGTAGTTGTCGGATGAGGCGGCAGCCTGAGTGCCAGTCACCATGATTGCCCGAGGGGCGACAGGACTGACCCGTGACGGTGTACAGCGAGACCTTTCCTTCACCGTAGATCTCCAGGGGCAAGGGCAGGACAGCCACGCCGAACAGCGACGTGCTGCCATCCCAATATCTCACCGACGATCAGGCGTTCGGTCCAGGTGAACATGTGGACGCGTTCGGCAAAGCTGGGCGTCACGCGACTTCGAGCCTGGAGCCGCAGATACATTCCCGCACGTCTCGATCATGTGCGGCCCTACGTACCGGTGATGTACCGCTGTAGTGTCGGGCCGAGCCAGCGCACCATCTGGGCGCGGCTCATGCTCACCATGGGGGGAAGCTGCAACACGTACCGGCACAACGCGAAGCCCAGGATCTGGCTCGCGACGAGACCTGCGCGCGTCGCCACGTGCGCCGGATCCTGCGACAACGCCGCGATCGGGCGGGGGGCCACACCTCGTCGGAGCCCTGGTTGATGCCCTCGAACCGGGCGGTCGACGATGCCCAGGTGGCGCTCACCGGTGTCGGGAGCGACCCAACCGGAGGGACCCGACCGGTGTTCTGCAGCGTATCCTGCATCAAGGCGCCGCACCCATGCGCAGTTCGCGCTGCACTAATTAGCTCCATGCCAGTGGCATTGCGGCAATGGACATTACCTATTAACTGCAAGATATGCCGCGATTGCCCACTCGATGAGACAGTGCAACGTGAGCGTGTTCCAGGGCGGCTGTCCATATTTCCAGGACACCGAGACCGCGGCCGCCCCGGCCGCGGTCTGCACGACGTTCGACGGCACGTGGCAGACCAACGCCAGCGCGTTCGCAGCTGCGATCGCGCCAGCCGCAGAGGTCGACTTCTCGCTCCGCGGCGACAGAGTCAGTCATGTCACCGTCGGTGCGGCGGTTCCGCGCGACGAGTACTTGTCGTGCTGTGGCATTCTACTCGACTTCATCGGCGGGAGCTCGAGGGGGGGGAGGGTGATTTGGTCCGGCAACGCGTTGACCGGCTTCTCTATCGCCGCGAGCTGTGCGAACTCGATCGACTGTGGTCACCCCGCCGGGATCCGGATGACATTCGTACCGGCGGTGACCGCGGCCGGCATCGACTACGCCGGCGGCTCCGCCGCCACGATGTTCGACGAACAGAACATGCAGATTTCTACGAACGGCGAGCTGGCTGGCAGCGGCCTCCACAACTTCCTCGGTTACAAGTCCGCTGTCCCGATCGATCACGCCGAGTTCAAGACCACCGTCGGCGCAGAGGCCAACAAGCTACTCTATCACCGCTGCTTGTGACACCGAGCCGAGGAGACCAGCGCCGTTTCGCCGCGGAAGCCCGAGATATTGCCGACCGTAGTAATCGAGATACGTCAGGCCGAGCGTCTGCACGACGGCGGTGGTTGACGACAGGCGCAGTTGCCAGCGCGCCCGCGCGCGTTCGAGTTGCGCTACTGCGACTGCGCGAGCTCCCACATCTCGACGAAGTTCTCCGTCGACGCGCCGAGGTTGTCGAGGTACTTCTGCGCCAGCCCCATCGACCGCATATCCTCGAACACCGGCCGCAGCAGCCCGATGTGGCCAAACCCCTGCTTCTGGTACCACTGCAGATACTCGGTCGACGGATACGCGAAGCCGCCGAGCCCGTCCGAGACATTCGCCGCCGGCGCCACCCAGCTGTACGACTGGCTGTCGCGCTGGCTCGAGCCCCGGCAGCCCTCGTCGCCGGTCCGCGGCACCATCTGCTGGATGAAGCCGTTCATATCCGACGCGAACGCCAGGTTCAGCCCCTGATCCACGCCCCACGCCAGCGACTGGGCATACGACCGCGCCGAGCCATCGCACGAGTCCTCGACCCCCGACGGCGCGTACGGCGTCGCGTAGTCCGGCCCCGTCCGCAACCCGACCATGCCGTGCGTCGTCTTGATGACATTGATGTGCATCGACGTCAGCGGCTTCTCCTGCGTCTGGTTGGCCATGTGATCGTCATCGCCGATCAACCGCTCGCGAAAGTGCGAGTGCGACGAATACAGGACCCGGTTCCCGCGGCTCTGCGCCACCGCAAATAGATCCTGCACCGCGCGCTCCGACATGTGCGAGATGTCGATCGCCATGTGGCGATCCATCAGCGCGTTCGCCAGCTGCACGCCGAGCGGCGTCAGCCCCAGTTCGTTGGTGTATCCCGCCGCCGCGTTGCACGCGCCGACCTGCCCCGCCGCGTTGCGGCATGTGAAGCCATTGCGCGGGTTGAGCTCGAGGAGGTCCACCATGTCGAGCAGCGTGATGTCGTCGTACGTGCAGCGCGGCCCGCCGCTCGCGGAGAAGCACTGCCCGTTGCGGAAGTAGTTCTCGATCCACTGCATCGCGTTATACGCCTTGTTCATCACCGTCGCGCCCGCGAACGCCGTGTTGATATGCCCGCCCATCTGGAACGTGCGCACCCCCAGGCTGATGTACTCGTCGAGCACGTTCTGCCAGTCAGCCCGGTTGTCGAACGGCTCGGTCGCCTCGACCGACAAGACCATCGCGAGCTTGCCCGCCGCGATGATCTGCCGCGCGTGCGCCGGCGACAGCGCGATCTCGACCCAGCTGTGCGTCGCCGCGAACCGATTGGCCTCCTGCAGCTGCCACTTGATCGACGTGTACTCGTTGCACCTGCCGTCCTTCATCAGGATCGCCTTGCGGTTCTCCATCACCTCGCACATCGGCCGGAAATCCACCGCCGACACCACCGTCAAGCTCAGCCCCTGCCGGTGCGCCTCCTGCAGATGGCCCTGCCACACCTGCTGGTGCGCGATCGCATCCCACGACGGCCAGTGCTCCCAGTCCTCCTGCTTGAACGGCCAGCTCCGCTCGTCCCACCCCCGCCGCTTGCCCCAGTGCCACCCCGCATCACCGTCGGTCACACCATTGCCCGACAAGAACTCATTCAGCGGCCCGAACCGCGTCGCCGCATGGTCCGTGGTCGCCAGGTTGCCGCTGCACCGCCGCAGCGCGACCCTGTAATCATCATGATTGGCGATGCCATACAGCCAGCCACCACCGAACATCGCCTCGCTGAACATATGCACGTGGAGATCCGCGTATCCCTTCAGCGGCGTCGCCGCGGCCACGGCGCCCGCCCGGCTCCCCTCGCCGTCCGCCTGCGCCTCGGCGGAGGCGCCCTCCACCACCTGCTGACACCCCACCGGCGCAAGAGCCAAGCCCAGGCTCATCACCAGACTCGCACGCATCAACTTGGACTGCTCGCTCATGACACCTTCGCTCGTCGAGGAAGAAACAGATCAGCCAGTGAATGCCCACAGCCTAGTCCCACCGCTCGATCCCGTCACCACCAGCTGCCCGATAGAATCGGGCGCGCCGACGCCATCTCGGGAGCGGGCGCCGAGCGCAGCGCGTCCCACGGTCGCGCCCGCATGCCGCCGCTGATGGTGAGGGCACCGCCCCACAAGGACCAGACCTCGGTCGGGGTTGCGGTCCAGATGCGGACGCCCATCGACGAACTGCGTCGGCGGGCCTTCGGTCGTGTGCGCAATCAACACCGGAGTTGGCCCCTCGTTGCGGGCGCGCAACAGCGCCCCTCCAGCCGGAGGATCCAACGGCGAACGACCCCCGCATCTTAGCATCTTACGTCGACCGCAGCGCCCGCGGCGGCGAAGGTAGGTCGAGCGCTCGTGCATGGAGCCCGACGCCGAGCCGCGTTGACCATCCCCGACGTGAATCGTGTGCTCCCGGGGTGCGTCTCGGACGTGATGTCGCCGCGGGCCGCTGCCGGGGTGCGGCCGGGTCGCCGAGACTGTGCACCGGATGGTTGCGGAGGACGTTGCATCGCACCCCGCTTGCGCTGGCCCGGCGGGTGGGCACGGCGTTCGCGGACGTGGCCGAAGTCGAGGTGGCGACGCTCGCGCGGCTCGCACACGAACCTGCTCGCCGATGCCGGCTCGGACATCGATCTGTATGTCTACGTGGTATTCGCGGTGAACCGGCGACCGCATCCGGGCGAGCAGCGGCTGGTCGCGATCGCCGAGGCGACATGTGTGCAACTGCCGCCGAGGTTCGCGGCCGGGGTCGAATCAGCCCCGGTCAGGGCCGCGCCAACTGGCATTTATAACTCGCGGTAACAAGAGCAAATTCCGCCAGAGGGCGCCGCCGGCGAACCCCGGTCAGGGCCGCGCCAGGGCCGCGCCCGTGGTCCATGCGGCGAGGATGACATCGCGGAGCGACCGCTCGCCGGTCGCGTTTAGTCGTCGATCTGCAGCGACTCGTTCTTGCGCACATCGTCGACGTTGATGACGTCATTCGGAGCGTGCTTCGGCTCGACGAGGCCGATCGGGCCGCCCGGGATCGCGTAATAGATCGGCGTCGCGACAGAGAACTCCAGCTTGATGTCGACCTCGCGGCCCAATGCACTGGTCCACCGCCTCGCGAACGCGCCGAGCGCGGCGTACTGCTGGTACACGCCGTGCCCGCCGTCCGCGACGTTCTTGAACACGTGCTGCTTGCCGCCGTCGACGATCTTCAGGTTGAGCGGCAGGAGCGAGCGCACGAACTTCACAACGCCTGGATCCGGCGACTTGCTGATATCGTCGTTCGCGATAAACTCCTTCAGGTGCACGACATCGCCGTCGCTGAGTCCCGGGCGAGCCGTGTACAGCAGGCGCTGGAGATAGTCGTACACCATGTCGGGCCAGTAGATCTTGATGTCGAAGTCGCTGCACTCCGTCTTGCCGCGCACGAGCTTGTAGTCCTCGCCGAGCGTGTCGGTGCACTTGGCGCCCATCTGATTCTTCGAGTCGAAGTGATAGCCGACCGGCTTGAGCGGATTGTGTGAGTAGAAGCTCACGGGGGTGCCGAGCGCGATCGCGACGACGCGGCCGAGCGGCGGCGCGATCGTCGAGACCCTGGGACTGTACAGATCGTTGCGCAGCTTGGTCCACGTGGCCATCGCGTCGCCGTCGGCCTCAGGGGCACTGTCCCACGTGCCGCGGCTGTTCTGTCCGAATTCCCTGGAGATCGTGATGAGCGTATCGAACAGGTCGACGCGGAACACGGTGTAGACGCAGGCGCGCACGCGCGGGTCCAGCACACCTCCGTCGGACGTCAACTTCAGCTTGTCGGCGCAGAACCTGACCGCATCGGCGCACACGCCGTTGCAGGTGCTCTTGATCGTCGATGGAAACGCCAGGGGGATCCGGTCGTTCAAGTTGTAGCTCGATCCGCCGTAGAGCATCGCGCTCCCGGCCTCTGCGGTGTGGCCCACCGCCTCGAGGTCCTGTGCGAACCGCGGCGTGTCGCGGTAGAACAGGTCGGTGAGGATCACGCGGTTGCCGTAGGTCGTGTCCGCGAACATCGAGTTCTTCACGATCACGCGATCGCGGTCTCCGACGTCGCTCCACTTGACGTCCGGTGTCGGGTGGTTGCCACCCTCCACCACGAACTGCGCCGCGTCGACGAGCCAGCGCCAGTGCTTGCGCTCATTCTCGTCGTTGGCGCGCGCGGCGGGTATGCCGAGAGCAAGGAAGGTCAGTAATGCCGTGCAGGTGATTCTGAGGTAGCGCATGGCAGTCGCGATTGCAGCTACGGTACCTTCCACGCGCACCGGATCTCGGGCACTTCGCGGCGCACGGCGATGCGCGCGCGGCGCGCGATGCGCGCGCGGGTGCCGACCGGAACACCACCGGGCGGCCGTGATCTACACAGGGACTCCTTGACCTACGGTCAAGGTCCCTGTTCTGCCTCGATCGAGAGGGGGCTGGCATTCCCGCCGACTGGCGACTGCGCCGGCAAGCCGGCGAGACCATTCACGACGGGCGACCGCGCGTCGCGTCGCGCGGATCTTCTTGGCTACCAACCCATGCGACAATGTTCAGTGTTCGGATTTCGCGTAGTACTGTTGAGCCATGTCATGAAGAACGCGGGGCAGCCGGACGCTCGTCCCCATCACGGCGTTGTGGCATTGCTCGCCCAGCCTTTGCCGACGCGGCCATTCCGACGGAGCCTTGGACCGCTGCTGACGTGTCGCCTCACTTTCCTTCGTCGGGATCGCAGGTGTCCGGGCAGGGGTGGCTGAAGTTCGCCGCCATGGGCAGCTGTCGGCCGGTCTCGTCAGTGGCGTAGAGGACGAGGGTCGGGGCACCGTCGGCGTACGCGGCGTAGTGGACGCGGATACCGGTGGCGCCCGGCTGGCTCAGGAGGGCGTCGAAGGCACTCCGATCGAAGTGCTGGGAGCGCACGGCACCGGGCGCGGCGGTCGCGCGGTAGCGCGCGATGAGGTTCTCGGCCTGGGCCTGGCTGATGATGTGCGGGCCGGTGAGGTCGCTGGCGGCCGGCTTCGCGCCGGAGAACTGGGTCAGCGCGCCCAGGACTATCAGCGCGGCCAGGGAACTCGTCCTCGAGACGCTGCGGCGGTGCGATCGCATGGGGTCTCCTTCGACCACAGGTTGCGACGGTATCGATGCAGTAGCTCGTCGTGGTCGACGAGGACTACGGTACTCGATCGCGGATCGCGTTGGATGCTGCATTTTGCAGCGGGGGCGCCGTCGGGTGCGAGGTGCAGATCTTGGCGTACGGTGGGCCTTCGGTCGTCCCGCGCGCTGCCGCTCCGCCCCGACCGCCGCCACCGCCGCTTCCGCACGTTGCCGCGGCTCCTCGAGCACCTCGTCCTCCGGCCCGAGCTCGGTGGGGATCGTCAACCGCCCATCGCTATCCATAACACGGTGCAGATATCGAGACTGGCAACGATCCTCTGGCTCGGGGCAAGGGAGGTCCACGCGTGATATTCGCGTGAACGTCGCCCGGCGGATCAATGGCCGGCCTAACATGCCAGACATGATGATGCCGCGACCGGACGCCCTGAAGCGACGGTACCGAGGCGCCGTGTGCGCCGCGCTGTTCATGGCCGCCGTGCTGATCCCGGCGTGCGGCGTCGATCGCATCGTGCGCAGGCAGGACGCCTCGCTCGCGAACGTCGATCCGCGCGCCGGGTACCTGAAGGTCCATATGCGGGACGGCGACATGTATCTGTTGAGCCGGTGGTCGGTGCGCGACAGCTGTCTGGTCGGGTACGGGGAGCGCCGGGGCCCCGATCGCGAGTTGATCCCGATGCCGCCGGAGCCGTACCGGCTTCCATTCGCCGATATCGCACTGTTCGAGACCAACGGTCGCCACAGATCGCCCGGGGCGGCTGTCATGCTGGGCGTGGGTGTCGGCTCGATCGCACTTACAATCGTCATATACGCCGTCCTGGCGTCCACGTTCTCGGGGTTCGACACCCACTAGGACGAGCACCATGCCCGCATCACTGGATCCTGTGCCCGTGGCCCGCCCGACGCGGCGGTGTGGCATTGCCGCGCTGTTGGCGTGCATGGTCCACGCCGGGTGCGCGGTAAACCCAGATCCGCGGAGGTCGACGCTTGACGTCGCGATCCGGAGCGCGCTCGGGGGCTGGATCGTGGTGACGGACCGCGGCGGACGCAAGGTCGAGGGCGAGCTGATCTCGGTCGAGCCGGACCGCGTCAATGTGCTCGCCGTGCATGGTCGGCGCCCCATCCAATTCGTCGCGCCGCCCACCGCTCCTCCGGAGCTGGTCGCGATCCCACGCACCGATATCGCCCACTCGACGCTGTATCGCTACGACCACGAGTCGTTCTTTGTCTGGGGCCTCGCCGGCATCGCCTCGTCGGTCCTCCAGCTGTTCCTCACCGCCCCGATCTGGCTCGCCGTCACCAGCGCGGTCGAGAGGAACGAGAGCTTGCACGTGATCGTCGAGTATCCCGAGCGCGGCCTCGACGACATGACAGCGTGGGCGCGGTTCCCCCAGCGTATGCCGCCCGGGCTCGATCCGCAGGCGCTGCTACCCCGCGCCCGGTAGCGTGACCCCGAACGCAGTACCTGCGGAACTGAGCGATTGTGCGGGAGGTTCCCCGACCGGGGTGGTATTTGATAGCGTCCGAGGGGTCCCCGAACGCGGCGCGGCCGCGCGCGTGCCACTGGCGTACAAGACGCGTACCCGGCGTTCGCGAGCCCGACGCGAGCTTTCATCTGCACTGGCACGAGGAGTGGAGCCTGGGCGCGATCACCGCCGGGACGTGCGCGTTCTCGTGCGCCGGTCGGCGCCAGCAGGCCCGCGCCGGCGACGTGGCGATCATCCCGCCGTACGCCGTCCACACCGCCCACACCAGCGGCGGTGCGTTCGCGATGGATGGTCGCGCCCTTCATCGGACTGCCGTTGTCGGAGTGCAGCACCCAGCCAACGATAATCCATACTCCGAGTCCCTGTTCAGGACCATGAAGTATGTGCCCGAGTACCCTCGCGACGGGTTCGCCTCCGTCGACGCGGCACGCGCGTGGGTCGCCTCGTTCGTCACCTGGTACAACGATCTGCACGCCGTGTTGAACGAGGCGCTGCCGTGCGGGGACCATCAGGCGTGTTTCATCACAAGCTAGCTATCATCGTGCTTGCGCTCGCCGGGTGTACCTCGGCGGACGAAGCGAGCTCGGCTCAAGACCGCGCGGTCGCCGCGCGCCTTCAACAGCACCTCGACACCCTCCACGCCACTGGTATCGTCGGCGCCGTCGGCGAGGTGGACAACGCTGGCCGCCGCCTCCAGGCACGCAGCGGTGTGGCGCAGCTCGGTGGCGAGCTACCAGTGGCGCTGGACGGTCACTTCCGGATCGGCAGCAACACCAAGACGTTTGTCGCCGTTGTGATCTTGCAGCTGGTTCACGAGGGTGCCGTTCACCTCGATGACCCGGTCGACCGGTGGCTGCCCGGCCTGGTGTCCGGCAACGGCTACGACGGCAAACAGATCACGATTCGCAACCTGCTGCAGCACACCAGCGGAATCGCCGACTACACGGCAACGGTGTTTGCCACGTACACGCCCGACACATTCCCGACGCTTCGCTTCCAGCACTACGAACCCGAGCAACTGGTCACGATCGCCCTCCAGCACCCGCCCGGGTTCGCGCCCGGCACGGGCTGGAGCTACTCGAACACCAACTACGTTCTCGCCGGCATGGTCATCAAGCAGGTCACTGGACACGACTGGCGCGCCGAGGTGAACACGCGCATCGTGGTGCCGCTCCAGATGTCGAACACGTCCACGCCGCTCGACGAGCCCGACCTGCCCGCCCCGCACGCGAACGGCTACCAGCTGTTTGCCGAGGGCGCCCCGCTGCTCGACGTCACGCTCATGAACCATTCGCTGGCCGACGCGGCCGGCGCGATGATCAGCACGACCGCGGATCTGGGGGTGTTCTGGCGTGCGTTGCAAGGCGGCCAGCTGCTCGGGCCGACCGAGATGGCGGCGATGCACGACACGATCCCGGTCAACGACGAGGGCCGCGTGCGTCCCGGCTCGCGCTACGGCCTCGGCATCCTCTGGTTCCCGACCAGCTGCGGCGGTGGCTACTGGCACCACCAGGGAGACACGCTGGGGTTCTCGGACTTCAACGCGGTCGACGAGGACGGCACGCGCGCGGTCGTGGTCCTGCAGACGACGACACCGGGTAGCCCGGCGACCGACGCCGAGGACTACCAGCTGCTCGACGATGTGATGTGCGCGGCGCGTTGAGGCCACAGGCACGCTGCGACGGTGCGCCCCCGCCGTCGGGCGCGGTCCTGACCGGGGTTGATGTTCGGTGCGTTGGGCGCGGTCCTGACCGGGTTGATGTTCGGTGCGTTGAAGTCTCGCAGCAGCGCGCTACCTGCGGCGGCCGAGTGCGACAGCAGATCCGTCGATCGTCGACGTTGCGAAAGGAGTGGTCATCCTAAGCGACCGTCCCAAAACAACCAGATCGCGTCATCATGATGTGGGCGTCGGGTGAACGGTGTAGTTCCACTCGCCGTGGAATGCGTCGGGTTCGAGGTTCACAAGCGCGAGCTGCTTGTCCGAG